>Ga0214542_1010551_pt1 | contig 13392 bp, 8 predicted proteins | sample CNSS1metaG_FD_160096 | JGI IMG/M metagenome (GOLD analysis project Ga0214542, IMG submission 160096) | Root nodule microbial communities from cowpea collected in UCLA plant growth center, Los Angeles, California, USA - CNSS1 | ecosystem: Host-associated > Plants > Roots > Nodule | place: USA...
AATTTTCACAACTTTTTATAAATGTTTTTTAGTTGACATCAATTTTAAATATAATAAATTATTTAAAATAGAAGAAGGTCAATGCAATTATTTAAAACATAAAGCCAAGGAGTGTTCATTCAAAAATTTGTTTTATTAAAATAAAAGAAATTAGTATCTGCCAGCGACAACACACGTGTACTATTAGAGTGTTTATATTTTTTAATTTTTAAAAAAATTAAATTAAGATTAATAATAAATATATAATTATTTTTAAAAAGTTGTTAAATGTAAAATAAAAGAAATAAGATATGTATAATTTTTTTTAAATAATAGTTTAAAATAAATAAAAAAAGGTTTTGATAACAACCGTTAAAAATAAATTATTTATAAAATAATTAAAGATAAAATTGGTATTATGAGACGTGGACAAAAAAGAAATCTATAGATTTTATATTTATAGAGAGCTGTTTCTCTTGTCGGAAAAAAATAAGTGTAATTTTTGCTTAATTTATAAATATTTAATAATTTTAAAAATGACATTTTACAATAATAAAGACACACGAGTAAGAGAGAAAGATAAAAAAAGAAGACAACACTAGTATTTTTATGGGCTTTATTGTGCTAGATCCAGCATTCCCTTGTGGGCCTTTGGGCCATCACTGCGATCGGGCCCGATGGAGTCCATGAATGAAAAACCCTAGTCACCTTCTTCCCATTCGTTCGCATATTAGTATCGTTCCTTCACTCTGCCGCTGCAAAAGCACTACTCTCTGCGCGGGATTCCACACCATTCCGTCAACAATGGTGAGCTCAAAATCTCTTCCTCTTTTCTTCCATTGCACTTCTTTCTATCTATCTTCTCAAACCAATTCAACTACTCTCTCATTTGCTTTTCGTTTTCGCAGGCCTCCGAGAAGAAACTCTCCAATCCGATGCGAGAAATCAAAGTGCAGAAACTCGTCCTCAACATCTCCGTCGGCGAGAGCGGCGATCGTCTCACTCGCGCTGCCAAGGCACTGATTTTTTATATTTTTTTAATTTTGTAATATTATTATAATGTTTTTCATCTTCTCTTATGCTCTCTTGTCTTCTCTCTTTCTACTTAGGTGCTCGAACAACTCAGTGGCCAAACCCCTGTTTTCTCCAAAGGTATTATCAGTGTTCATATTTTTGCAATTGTTGAATCTCTGGTTTTGTATTTTGATGTAATTGTTGAGATAAAAAAAATAATCAGAGTAATGCAGATTCTTACGATCAAAGTCCTCCATGCCACTGAATACTGCATACTTTTGAACAAAAACAAACTTGGGGGTGAGATGTTTGATTATAATAAGATAAAATCAAGGCGTGTAAGTAATTTGTAATTATTTTATTCGAGTAATTTTGTTTGTAATTTTTAAAGAGTTTAAACACAAATTTTGATTAATCATGAAGTTTTTCATAATTTGAAGAATTGAAACAATTTTTTTAAAAAAGAAACTTTCATGTAGTGTTTTGGATAGTTTTGTGTTGGCATTTATTAAATTAGAATTGGATTTTCACTTCAGTGGTTAGCTGTAGCAAATGTCAGTGTTCGTGGTTCTGTGCAATTAAACTTTGGTGAAACTCTAATTTGGATAGAAAAACAGTTCCAAAAGTTCCTAAAGAACTACATTTGAATTTTATCTGTATTATTATGATTATGACTTTGTTTCTTTGGCAATTGTGGAAGCCGTGCTGTTAGAGTTTGATGAATTGATTGATTGGATATTGCAGCAAGGTACACTGTGCGTTCCTTTGGGATTAGAAGAAACGAGAAGATCGCGTGCTATGTGACGGTGCGGGGTGACAAGGCGATGCAGCTTTTGGAAAGTGGTTTGAAGGTGAAGGAGTACGAGCTTCTGAGGAGGAACTTCAGCGACACTGGCTGCTTTGGCTTCGGCATTCAGGAGCACATTGATTTGGGAATCAAGTAATTTTCTCATTATGAATAACATAACTGCTTGCTCATAATATTTACACACCAATTTCATTTTCTGAGTTTATGTAGTATGTTGTAAGTAATTTCTTACAGTTTAAATGATTGAACTTGTCTTACCCTGCTGAATTTATGTGATTCATGTAGCTGACTTCAGAATATATTATTTCCCTTTAATTGAAAACCTGATATTTCTATCTTATTTCCATTTTTCCTTTGTAACACAACTTGTGTCACATTATCTTCTGTTGAAAATATGGTATTTTCATCTTCTTGTCCATGATTTCCCTCTGTATTATAACGTGTGTGCATCACTCAGGTATGATCCTTCTACTGGTATTTACGGAATGGATTTCTTTGTTGTTTTGGAGCGTCCTGGCTATCGCGTTGGACGACGCCGTCGATGCAAGTCTCGTGTTGGAATCCAGCACCGTGTGACAAAGGACGATGCCATGAAGTGGTTCCAAGTTAAATATGAAGGTGTCATCCTAAACAAGTCCCAGAATATTTAGTTTTTATCAGCAACTGTTGTTCATTACCCTTTCTTGTTCTTTTTTTCAATTATTAGTGCCGGATCTTATTTTTACAAGTCACTAGCTGTTTGACAATTTTTTTTCAATATCATTAAATTTTGACATCTATATTTACCATCCGGATGAAATTGAATTGCGTGTGTAATGTTTTAATATTTTAGCTTCATTTGATCTTGCTATTGTAGTTTTCGAGTTCCTGTCACTATTTGGTAGTGGAAGATTAGGACCACCAACATTTTCTTTTCCTTCATCTCTGTTAAATATTTCTAACTTCCAATTTTGAATTTTGTTCTTTAAATTACTATATCGGCTACTCATTATTTTATACAATAAATTATTTTATCTCTGACGCAGTGTTCTAAACAAATTAATTTATTGACTCTTGTACTATATACCCTAAGAAAAATATTAACCTGATGCATGATTAGATGATAGAATAGAAGTTTACCTTAATACACTAACAGTGCATATCTAGTATATTAATTTCAATTTTATTTTAATGAAGACTTTTTTATTTTGGTTCTCTAATATTGTAAATTAGTTTTTTTAAAATGTGATTATTTTGTGTTGAAGAAAATAATCAAGTAATTATTCAAAATCGTGTACAGTAATGCTATGATATAATGCAGCTCGTAACAAAAATTGGTAAGATTTTTGAGATAAAATTTATTGTTTATCTTAAAATAAATATTATAGACAAAAACAATTTTAAATTTGTGGAAGTTGAAAATTAAAGAAACCTCTTCGAAAGGAATTAAAATCACAAGTTAATGCTTTTAGGACTACGAAACTGATTCTTAATTTTACAAAAAAAAAAAACAAATAAAATGTTTTATAACGACTAATATTAAGACTTTCTTATTTTTAAGGAATTAAAAATATGTTGTAGCCTATATTATAATTGGCAAATGTTTTACTGATTAAGCAGGACGATACACATAATTAAGAAAAATAGATGACAAAAAATGAGGATGAGAATTAAAACGTTGGTTGGAGTACTTTAAAAGTATTTAGGTAGAAAACTTGACCTAAAAGAAAGAAAGAAAAGGAAGCATAGAGATAAAAAAATGAAAGTGTTTTCTTCATGTGAACCTAAAAGCCTTATAATTTTTCACGTTCTGCATTGTTCTGTAAGTGTAGAGGAAAAACAAAGAACAACTGCTTTATTTGGGAAAGAAGTTATGCTTCAAGTTCCGTAGGCAGCGAAAGGAAAATCCAACCCTAATACATTAACAAACCAAACTACACAAAAAGGAATAGTCTCTTCAACAAGAAAACCAAGTGTGTGTATATAAATTCAATTCCATAACCTACATATGCAGAAGAACCCTATCTCAAACATTTGTAAGATTGAAAGCTAAGTGTGAAATCATGGCTTCTGGAGCAAGAACACCAAGATCAAGAACAACAAGAACACAAGCTTCCATTCGTCCTTTCTATGAAACCTTTGAGCCCAAGTCTGAGATGAAGGAAAATAAAAATGCATATCTTCTTCATATTTATCTTCCTGGTCAGTGCTTTTCATTGTCTTTCTTCAAACAGTTTTTGATTAACGCTATTTTAATATCATTTTTTTACCTCCATTTAAAATTACTTTTCACCACTATTTTTTCTCTTTTTTAAAAAATAAATTTTATCCCGTCAAATGGTAAAAACTAATATTAAATAACCTTTTACCTTCTTCTTTTTTATTGTTCTGTTTGAATCTATACATTAATAAAATTACATCTGAGTGTAAATAATGATGTTAGGAATTAAATATTAGGAGGGGCAATATAAATCTTTTTAGTCACTTTGTATATACTACTTTATATATATAATATTCATCTGTGTAGTTCGGGATAGCAACAATTGAATAATAACTATCGACTTTTTAAATTAATTATAAATACTTAAACGACACAATATTACATGATAACCATATAATCAAGATTCATTACTGGATTTTTTTTATATACTTTGTTTTTTTTTCTGGATTTAAAAGTTTACAACGAAAAAAGAACCAGGTTTCACAAAAAGTGGTAGTTGTAAATTGGCAAACATTTGTTAAAAATTTAATTTCATAAAATCGTAATTTAATATGTAAAAACGTTCTAAACTATTTATTTAATTTCTATTCTCTATATACTTCAAATTTAAATTTAACTATTGAATTATGTTTAGGATTTATATGCGTTGTTTATCAAAATATTTGTAGCAAACAATAAAACACAACTTAGATCAGATAGATTTATAAACTATACTATACCATAACTATAATAAATTCTGAACTTAGCAATTGTTCATATAATCTCTCTCTTTCACATACACAGATATAAAAGTTATATCATAATTCTCACACATCACACGTATAATTCTTACACATCACACGTGTGACATGCATGCAATTTTAAAGGTTCTCCTACACAAAATTAAGGTTTAATTAGTCAAATGATACCTATTTTCATTTAGATCTTTTAAAAATATGTCAATTGAATCTCACTTTTAAAAATATGTCTCAATTAAGTCCTTTTCAACAAAAAATTATTAAGACAGTTAACTGTATTGATATTTTAAATGACTTAAAAATTAAGTATTAATATTTATATTAAAATTTAGTAGTAAAAGTCATGAATTAAATTAACGGTTTTAATAATTTTTGTCTCAAACTCCCTCATCATATGTGTCAACTCGGACTGGTCGGGTGCTGCTGCTTCTTCGAAACCTGCTCTTTCTTCTAGGATTTTCTGGACTTCTTCTGCTTTTTGGTTCTTCCTCTGTTAATCTGCTCCAAACACAGTCATCACAATTGCGTCCCACATAATTGAAACACTTTCACAAAAATTAGAATCTTAACGAAAGTGAATATTATCCGACTAATTAAGCCTAAAATTAATGTATATAATTGTATTCCGCATTCTGCAGGTTTTGTAAAGGAGAAGATAAAGATAAACTTTATGAGATCTTCTCGAGTGGTGAAGGTGACAGGAGAACGATCATTGGGAGGCAACAGAATAAGCAATTTCGAGAAAACATATTCTGTTCCTGAAGATTGCGAAGTGGAGAAACTTCAAGGTAAGTATGAACTCGGAACTCTCACTGTTACAATGCCAAAGAAACCCATTAACAATAATGCTTCACAAGTTTCACCCAAATCATCACAACAAGAAACACCTCCAACTCCATTACTCAGTAGTTCCTCAGAAAAACCAGTGCTTGATCAACCAAACCCTAAAGAAGTAGCCATGCCTCCAAAATCTCCAATGGAACAAGGAGAAAAATCTATGAGAGATAGGTCACCAAGGCCAAAAACTGTTCAAGAGGAAGCCATGGTGAAACCCTCACCACTTTTTGCTTCAACCCCAGTGAAGGAAACAGGTAAATCTCAAAAGGGTCAAGAGGAAACTGAGCCAAAACTCACATCAGTGGGTGATGATGACAGAAGAATAATAGAACACGAGAAGGAGGAGGAAAAAAAGCAAAATGACATTGCAACGTATATAGAAAAAGTGAAGAAGAGAATGCATGAAAAGGAAGATAAAGTTGGTTTGAATAGTCTTGAAGAGAAAATGAAGTTAGGTCAAAGATACATTAACCACGATGAGGTTTGGAAAGGAGCAGAAATAATGAAGACTAGGGCAAAAGAAAGTGCAGAGAAGGGAAAAGAAAGCATTGAGAAAGGAAAGAGAAAAGAAGATGATGAGATGAAGACATTAGAGAAAGGAATAATAAGAGAAGTGGTTGCTTCTGCTAAAGAGGTAGTAACTAAAATTGGAGAAGGAAAGTTGAATGAAGAAGAAAAGCCTTTGGTTGCAAACATGGGTGCTGCAATTCTTGTGATTATGGCTTTGGGAGCTTATGTGACTTACAAGTTCACATCTTCTACCAAAGCATGAAATTAATGAAACTGCTTCTGCTCATCTTGGAAAGTGTAATAGAAGTGATGATAATGGTGAATGTATGAGAATGATATATATGAGATTTGAGACCTTTTTAGTTTACTTGTTTTACAAAAGAATTACGTACATTGGATATTGGCAAAAGCAAAATGAATATAAGATGTATACTTTTTAATGTTAAAAAAGGTTTGAATTCTTCAAAAGGATTACATAGATATATATCCTTTTAAGAAAAGGATCGTTACAATTGAGTTATATAAGAAAAGTATCCTTAAGGTAAAATAATTAATCAATATATATGAACTAACAAATGGAAACTGATTTTTTTTTTTCGTGATTTCTTCATGTTTATGCATAAATCTCCCATTTCTTCTTCTACTTAGTAAAAATTATAGCAATTTTATCATTTTGTTTTCTTAACAAGCGTGTATAATATTTACCTTGAAAGCACTTTTTGGTAATGTAAATCATGCCATGAAGAATAAATCATGAGCTTTTAAATTTACTTAAAAGCTTTTTATTTCTCCTAGTTTCCACTAACAATAAGTTTTAAATATATATTACATTGAAGTAATTTTACTATTACTAGTTTCTCCTTTTAATTTTTTTTATCCACTTGGTGTAGGTATTATGTAAATATGTAGATAACAATACTACATTATTTATGAAAATGAATTGAATCCTTATATTGTTAGAATCAATAGTAATAAATGGCTATATATAGTTGGACCTCTTACTGTACCGGTTTTGTACGGACCCGAAATAATATAGTTGGACGAAATTGTAAAAATGTTACTACTTCCTTATAGACTTCGATTATGCTATAACCGATACCTATAAGACGATGTAAAATGTTAAATTTGTACTAGTGTATGGCATAAGTAGATACATTAACAAACTCAACCGAAATCATTAATCTATTACATGAAAGTCTAATGACTTAAAAATCAATATACTTCATTAGAATAAAAGTGAAACATACATTGGTATTAGATTCATATGTAATGTAAGAAATAAAAGATTATCTAGCATCCACTAGTGAAATAGACAATTCATTCACTGAAAAAGATATTAATTTTTCACTAGAAGATTCTACTTCACTAGGGATCACTCTTTCTATCAAGAAACCAGGTTCCTTTGGTTCAGCTAAAATAGTTTCATTGGTCAACATAACAACCACAGATGCCATGTTTGGTCTATCATTGGGATGATGTTGTAGACATAAAAGACCAACTTGAATGCAACGCAACACTTCTGATACAACGTACGACTCTTCTAAAGAAGTATCAACCAATTTTGTTGGATCATTCTCTTTCCACAATTTCCAAGCCTGTGTCAATATAAAACTAATTGTTACATACATTTCATTAAATTTTATGTGTATATATGTGTAATTAATTTTGTTACTTACATGTCCAATGAGATTATAAGTGTCACTTGTATATGTAACTCCTTTGTTTTTCTTTCCACTCACAATCTCTAACAATAGTATACCAAAACTGAATACATCGGATTTTATGGAGAATAAACCATCAATCGCATATTCTGGTGCCATATAACCACTGAAAAAAATAATAATAATAATCACAAAATGTTAATTTGAAAAGTTCATTTTTATAACAAAAACTATTTTTAATTCCTAAACTTGGACACGAAATTATAATTCTTTTTTGTCCTAAATGTTGATACATTTCATAAACTTAAAAAATAAATAATTATAATCTTTTTAACCCAACAACATTAAATATTTTTATGTATTAAATGACATTCTAGACTACCATTTAAGTAGAAATGTTCAAATGGGGGTAAACAAGTCAAACGTTAGCCTAAAATATCATTTAACACGTAAAAAATAATTAACTTAATTGGGTTGAGAAGATTATATTTATTCTTTTTTAATGTTTGAGGACCAAATTGTATCAGAGTTTGAGAATAATTAACCCTTATAATATATATTGTAGTGAAACATACTTACTATGTTCCAACCACTCTTTTTGTATTCCCTTCAATTTGATCATCTCCACAAAGTCGTGCTAAGCCAAAATCTGAAATTTTTGGGTCATAATCTAGCAAAATATTACTTGCTTTCAGATCTCTATGTATGATCCTTAGTCTAGAATCTTGATGTAGATAAAGAAGTCCACGAGCAATTGCACATATGATGTTGAAGCGTTTCGACCAATCTAAAAGTTTACTTTGAGTTGAATCTGTTGATGATATCCATTTTCTTGGTCAGCATTTTCTTTTCAAAATGAAATATAAAATAAATCAAATAATTAACAAAGTTCATAATGATACCAACCGAAAAGAAATGAATCTAAGCTTCTGTTGGGCATATATTCATATATTAACATTTTCTCTTCTTCTTGAATGCAACAACCAAGAACCTTAACAAGATTTCGATGTTGAAGTTTTGCACACAATATAACTTCATTCTTGAATTCTTTGATCCCTTGAGATGAACCCCTTGAGAGTCTTTTGATGGCAATATCTCTTCCATCCCGGAGTGTACCCTAAATTTTATAATTATTATATAATTTGTTGATTAATAAATAAATTAGGGTTTTTCTTAATAACAAATTTTTCATACCTTATATACCGGTCCAAAACCACCTTCTCCAAGTTTGTTGTCTTCCGAGAAGCCATTGGTGGCATTGAATATCAAAGCGAGGTCGAACAAAGGAAGCTCAAAATCTTGGTTTTCTTCATCGTCTTCGGTTGATACAATATTTTGTGTGCCGTGTTCATTTCCTACATAAACATATAGAAAGAACATTAAAAATACAAATCCAAAGCTTTGACTTAAGGTTTTATTTACTGGGACCATTTTGGATAAGTTTTTCATAAAAAAAAAAATAGAACAAAAATAAAATTGTCTTTTTTTCAAATATTAAAATGGTGTTTGAATAAGAAACTTACCTTTTTGCTTTCTTTTTCTCAGGTAAATGCATACGAAGACAACAAGTAGCAAAACAGTGACCGACGACACAATTGGAATCGTAATTACTAAAACCCTTTTTCTTGTATCTTCATCTGAACCTGCACTCGTCAAATTTCATGTGTATGATGATGAAGCAGATACAACAATTCTAATATTTAGAACAAGAAAACACACAACATAGTTACCTGAAACAGCCATTCGAATGTATATGTCTTGTTGGCTTGCTTGAACCAATTTCAAATCAACAAGATCACCAAACCAAATGGCACAACCACTTCCACCTTCCCTTATGTCCAAGTTTGAATAAGCCATGCAAGAACAGTTTTTCAAGCATTGAATTCTACAATCTTCAAGAGACATGTTTCCATAAGTCCAAGAACTTCTCGTATCAGGAACCTTCATCGAAGCAAATCTCCGAAAACCATCTTGGTTTTTCACCCGACAACTCCAAGGTTCACTACGAACACATCCTTGTGACCAGTCGAAAGTGTTCCAATTCTGGTGAGATTTTGGTCGAAACCCTTCCAAACACTGGCAAATCGGTGTCTCATTAACCATGCAATTTCCATTTGGACCACATGTGTTATAAGGATCACAATCATCTCTGGGAACAGACTCATAAACCCTCCAGGTTTTGTTCTCAGGAATCCATGTAATGCGTTGGCGATGAAGAAGGGTTTGGTTCAAGTAAGTTATTGAGATCACAGACTTGTTCCTGAGAGAGTATGAGTAGTAAACCTCATCTGAATCATTCACGAATTTGGTGTCAACAATTGGAGTGATTCTCAACACTGGTTGGCCACTGAACCCTGCTCCATTCCAAGGTCCACTCCTATGATACTCAACCGAACCTTTCTTCAGAACCAATTCAGGGTAACTACTAAGGAGCATACCCCAAGTTAGGTTCCCTGAAGATGGATCATCCCAACTCTTCCATGCCCTTAACTTCCTTTCAATACCCTTTTTAAGGTCCCATCCAAGCTTCATTCCTGGCAAGAGAGTATCACAAGGGTAGTCAAAGCTTTGCCACAAAAAGTTTCCTTCTTTCTCGTTGTTGTTGTTGCTGTTGCTGTTACTGTTTTTGTTGTTGTTCCCTTCTTTAACTACCAAGTTTGCAGTGTCTAAGAGCTGCACTATGGGACTCAACAGAGGTTGAGTTGTGAGTGATGTCATGTTTGTTGACCAGACAGTTTCATTGTTGTTGTCGAGAAGTACCATGTTTCCTTCATTGGTGATGGTTAACATGTTGTTGCTGTTGCTGTTGTTGCTGCTTTTGATTGGATTGTCACGGTTGGCAACCCAGACAATGGTTTTGACTGGGATGATTTTGTACCATATTCCTATGTAGCGGTTTGTGGAACTACCGGGACTGAAGAACCCTAACTCAAAGGTTCCATCTTTGGAAACTAAGGTGCTGCCATCATCATGAAGTGGCTGAGATTGAGTGATGGTGTCTGATGCCGCGGAAGATTGAGAGAAGAAGACTAATAGTAGCTTGAAAATGGTGATAGCAAGCATGAATGGATGAGTTCCCATTTTTTGTGTGAATTGGTGGTGCATTCAACAGGCACAAATGGTGAAATATATATGTGTATGTGACAGGTGAGTTGACCAGAGATGTGGTGGTCAATGGAAGTTTTCATCCATGGTGGTGGTCAATGGACGGCACCAGAGTGATATAGTGTTATCCGAATACGAAAACGGGTAGATAAACGATACGGACACGATACGGTTAAATTGAAAAAATTATAGGATAGGAGAAACGAAATTTATATACATATACATATTAAGTTGTTTGAAACGGTCAACTAATATATTATCAACTAATACAAAAATAATCTAATTTATTTATTTAATATCCAATATAAAAAAATAATGATAATATAAAATTTCTGTTCTTATTATCAAAATTATGTCAAAGATAAAAAAAATATGTTTCAAATTAGACATAACGTGTCTTATAAATATAGCACCCGTGTCGAACACATAACACAACATTTATAACACAACATTTATAAGACGTCTCGCAACATCATAATATAATACATTATTTGTCAGTGAAGAGGAAGTTGATAAAAACAAAAGGGTTTTATTTTATGTAAAACAAATTTCAAGCCATCTTTGTTGATCACAGACCCTGTTGCTGGGTCAAATGATAGAACAGAACAACATGTTCACTTGTTCTTCAAACATCGTTGTACAACTATGATTCGTTGACTAACATTACATGTTAGAAGAAAATTCGATAATGTGATTTGCTAATGATTGATTTTGTGGTTTGTTTTTTTGTTTTTCTCGTGTGTGGTTTAAAGTGCTTATTCACACATTAAAGCCACAATTCTCGGAATTCAAACTTTAGTTTATGATGTTTGATAATAATCCATTCCGTTGAACCAATTCTAGTTTTTTAGTTTTTATTTTTTGTAAACTTGGTGGCGTTTAGTTGGAATTTATTGCATTGATTTGACTAGTGGTGCATTCTTCTCATTCTGGACAGTTGTTTCTCTTCAATGTCAAGTTTTTGTTGGTACATGTCAATTATCTACGAAAAATGAGAAACGCATTCATTTTAATAAGTATTTTTTGGAATAAAAGTCGTAGTTAAGTCGTTTTCAATAACAAATTATTTAACATATAAAAAACTAGTGGCGTCTATCTAGTTTTTTTTAATATATGAAGAGTTTGTGATTAATATTAACAATTAATTAATAAGGAATTTAAAAACAAATGTGAAGGGAATGAATTTTGTACTCGAATGTTTATGTGTTTACACAGAAATAAGGAGATTGTGTTATATGGAACTATTTGAGGTGTATGTTGACCAATTTGGGATTTGTAGCATAAGTACATGAAGCTACCATTGAATAATGGTTGAAAAGAATTAATTTAAGCTTAAATATATTTGAAGTTAAAAAAAAAATAATTATAAATTTTAAAAATAGAATAGAGTGCACAAATATTTATTATTATTCATTTAATTATATTATATATATATATATATATATATATATATATATATATATATTTAAATATGTTAAATGATCTTTGTGAATGTATTTCATAATTTTGTAAGTTTGTAAAAAGGTCAGAATTAAATACCTTTCAAATTATTAAATATAAACTACAAATTTATTTTTAAATATTTTATATTAATTGTAAATTGGTTCTTACCCATAAGCCCATGATGAACCCGACTTACTTGAAGTGAGTGTGGTACGACTCAATTCGAGGTGAGCTCTTTACTCAACTAGAGGTAGGACCAACCTAACTCAGTTTGAGGTATGCCCAATCCAACCAGACTAGAGGTAAAGCCGACTATACTCAATCTAAGGTGGGTATGAACTGATTCAGCTTGAGATGGGTCCGACCTAACTCAGCCTGAGGTGAGTGCAACTTGAGTCGGTCAGAGGTGTGATAAATCAAGTTCTATACCCTCACATCTAGGCTTATAACACTTCCTTAGGATTCTCTTTTCTTTTATTTTACATTCTTAGCTTAGTTTTTACAATTTTTTTTAGGAACTTAGAACTTGAGTTGAAATTTGTGTAAAATTTTGGTCTGAATGCTGAAATTTCATCTGGACGATACCGACCTTTGCTAATTGTTTTTGTGCATAACTTTCTCCACATGTGCTTTAAGTTAAGGTTTGTTGCATTGTATTCAAAGAGCTTTCTAATTTGAGTGATATAACACATTTTTTTGAGTTATGTTAGTGTTGCAGTCACTACAAAAATATAACATTTTAATTGGGGTTTATTACTTGAGGTTATCATAACCTCCAATAAAATATATACATTGCGGAGGTTTTAAAAACCCCTTTTAACTACCAGGGTTTTTTTAAGAAACCCAGGGAATGTCTCTTTATTTTTCTCCTTTTTTCGTAATTTTTAATTACTTGACCCGTTATCCTTTCCTCCTCTCTTTCTTTCTCTTTGTTTTACCCTAGTAGTCATAAAATAAGCCCTTCTCGTGCATGCCTCCACTATGTCTCCACTGAGCCTCCACCGTGCCTCCACCGTGGCTTCACCATTTTTGGTTGAAGTTTAAGGTAATGAAGATCGTTATCTTGCTTTCAATTTCATCTCCTTACTTTTTTATTGC
>Ga0214542_1010559_pt1 | contig 13381 bp, 15 predicted proteins | sample CNSS1metaG_FD_160096 | JGI IMG/M metagenome (GOLD analysis project Ga0214542, IMG submission 160096) | Root nodule microbial communities from cowpea collected in UCLA plant growth center, Los Angeles, California, USA - CNSS1 | ecosystem: Host-associated > Plants > Roots > Nodule | place: USA...
TATATATATATATATATATATATATATATAATTAAATATAATAATGATGTACTTATGAGGAGGCATCTTTTTGGAGGATCATAATTGGAAAATTGAAGCATAGAGTTTCTCTTGCTTAGGGGAGCCTTGACTTTCTTCCACTCCTATCTTTTGTTTTCTTTATTTCTTAATGTGTGTCATTCTTGTTGCATTTACCTCTGTTATAGGCTGTTTGTAAGGACTACGAGGCCCATTTCCCTTAATTCCTCCATAAGCCCAAATGAAGATTTTGCTTCATTGCCTTCCTCACAAGAAGACCACGACGAGGGCACAAAAAGAATCTCACGCAAGCCACAATATCTCAAGGATTATGTGGTCATAGGTTTCACTAATCGTAAAATGGGGAAATCGATTAGGAAGAATAAATGACAATATTCTATGTATTTCTTTTATTATTAATTGCTTATGATTTTTGCAAGGTGGCGGCCAAAGTGCATATATAGCACATTGATGTAATAGAGAAAAGGGAAGATAGAAAAAGTATTTCCTTCCTTTCTGAAAAATTCTTCTCTCTTTCTGTTATTCTGCTTTATGTCTGTCACAGCACCTTTCATTTGGTGCTTTCATTGACCTTACTCCATGGCCACATCTTCCACTCATGATGACCTCACCAAATTGCACACTAAACTTGAACAATTACTCCTCTCTCATGCCAATCTTTCTAATACACTCCATGACCTTGCCAACCACACCTCTATCCTTGAGACCCAATCCCACTCACCTTCTCCATCTCGACCTCTAAAATTTGACCTCCCCAACTTCAATGGCTCCGATGCACTGGGTTGGATCTTTAAGGTCACCCAATTTTTTTATTATCATCAAACGCCTATTGCCCAACGAACTCATATCTCCTCCTTCTACCTTGAAGGTCCAGCTCTCGCATGGTTCCAATGGATGTCAAACAACAATTTACTCACTTCTTGGGACACCTTCCTTCGAGCTTTAGAGCTCAGGTTTGCTTCATCTACGTTTGACGATCCCATAGCATCTCTCTGCAAACTCACCCAAACTACCACCCTTCACGATTATCTTTTCGAATTTGAGACCCTAGCCAACCGCATTTCTCACTACCCACAAAGCTTTTACCTTAGTTTCTTTCTCTCAAGCCTTAAACCCCACCTCCGACGGGAAGTTACAGCCCTCCAACCCCCCGACCTCCCTCATGCCATTGCCTTAGCTAAACTTCATAATGACAAATTTTCATCTCCACCACCACCGTCCAACCGCTTTGGCCGCACACTTCCTTCCCTTTCACCTCCCATAAACAGCGCAACCACCGCCCTTAAACCTCTCCCTCATTTTCTCCCAACACCCTTAACCAAACTCCCAATAAACATCTCTCTGAAGCATAGATGCAGACTCGACGAGAGAAGAATCTCTATTTTAATTGTGATGAACGTTATACGAGAGGGCACTATTGTAAACCACAATTCTTACTTCTCACTACTTTTGACTCAAAAGGTCTTGATGAGGACATATCTCCAAAGGACATCCAGACCGTTGAAGAAGCACATCAAGAAGCAAGTCTCATTAGTCTCCACGCCTTCTCGGGTCAATGGACCCCACAGACCTTTTGGGTTACAGGGTCCATTAGAGGCTATGCAGTCCAGATCTTGGTCGATAGCGAGGCAACCCACAATTTCATTCAACATAGAATGGCCCAGTTTCTTTACCTACCTACTCAGCCCATACCCAGCCTATTACGTGTAATGGTTGGTAACAGTGAATTTTTACCTTGCTCTTCCTTTTGTGCTAATGTTAATCTCACCTTGGACAACCAAGATTCTTCTGTTGATTTGTATCCATTAGACTTGTCTGGAACAGATGTGGTTTTGGGAGTTCATTGGCTTTCCATGGTTAGCCCTTATATTATGGAAAATGGTTTAAACATGAACTTCTCTTGGCATGACAAACTAGTTGAACTCAACGAGGATCCCAGCCCAAACCCTTCCCCTATTTGAGCCCATTAACGAAGGCGCATACACAACACCAATAGGGTCGAGGCCCTATTTCAACTTACACTTGAATCTAACCCTATTCCCCCACCTACCACAAACACATTCCCCTCAACTTCCATTATTCCTTCTTCCACTGACCCTCAAATACAGTCACTCATTTCACAGTACTCATATCTCTTTATAGCACCTACCACCCTTCCACCATCACGATCCACAAATCACTCCATTACTTTAGCCCCAAATACATCACCAATAAAAGTATGTCCATACCGATATCCACATTTCCAAAAGCATGAAATAGAAACACAAGTCCAAAAGATTCTAGACTCAAGCTTCATCACACCTAGCAACAACCTTTATTCATCTCATGTTCTTCTCGTAAAAAAAAAGGATGGGACATGGTAGTTCTGCGTGGATTATCGGGCCCTCAATGCAGCCACCAGCAAAGACAAATTTCCAATTCCCACTGTTGATGAACTATTAGACGAGCTAGGTCATGCTTCATGGTTTTCAAAACTCGATCTCTTCTCGGGATTTCATCAAATCCTGATGCTTCCTAATGTTCAACGAAAACTGCCTTCTGCACTCACAACGGCCATTTCGAGTTTCGAGTAATGCCTTTTGGGTTGTGTAATGCCTTCCTATGATATTCTCGTTTTCGATGATATTCTCGTTTATAGCCTTACATTAGTTGAGCATGTTCTTCACCTAGAAACGACCTTCCAATTGCTTCTTTCTAATTGTTTCCATTTAAAGTGTGACAAATGCACTATTGGGACTCAATCTATTCAATATTTGGGTCACATAGTCTCTAATAATGGTGTTCAACCTGATCTTGAGAAGCTAGATGCGGTTCGCAATTGGCCAGTTCCAACTTCTCTTAAATCCCTCCGAGGATTTCTTGGTTTGACAAGATTCTACCATCGTTTTGTTTTAGGTTATGCATCTATTGCTCATCCTCTTACTGATCTTCTTAAGAAGGACAACTTCCTATGGAATGACACGGCCCAAACAACCTTCGCTAATTTGAAAAACGCATTTCTAACAACACCGATTTTGACTATCCCAAAATTTGACGCAATGTTCACAATACAGACTGATGCTTCAGGAATTGGCATGGGGGTAGTCTTGTCGCAACACGATCACCCCATTGCCTATTTTAGCAAACAATTTTGTCCCAAGCTTCGCAATTCTTCTACATACATTCAGAAACTATGTGCCATTACTTTTGTTGTACAGAAATGGCGACACTATCTCTTGGGTCATCACTCCATCATCCAAACTGACCAGTGGTCAATTAATGAGCTATTATCTCAAACAGGCCTTACCCCTAATCAACAGGTTTATCTCTTCAAGCTCTTGGGTTTCAACTTTGAAATTCAGTATCGACCTGGCAAAAATAATGCGGTTTTTGATGCACTTTCACGCATTGAAGACCTTGATTCCAATGTGACATCGTCACTCCTCGTCTTATCCATTCCCCAATTGGATTTTATGGCTGATTTCAAGTCATCATTGCACCAGGACCCATAATTTATAACTTTCAAGGCCAAAATTGTGGATGCTCCCATCGCTTTCCCTCAATTCTCTATAAAGGATGACCTTGTCCTCTATAAAGATAAACTTTGGTTACCGTCCACTTGCCCTTTCATTCCACTCTTGCTCCACGAATTCCACAACACCCCTATAGCAGGTCACACGGGCATATCACGTACATTGAGCAAAATCATGACAAATTTTTACTGGAGCACCATTCGCACGAATGTTAAACAATTTGTCGAACAATGCCCAACTTATCAGCAAACCAAGCTTCCAACTCAATGTTCCCCTGGACTGCTCCAACCGATACCCCCTTCATCATAGTGTTGGAAAGATTTGTCCCTCGACTTTATCACAGGATTACCTCCTTACAAAGGCTTCACTACAATTCTTGTGGTTATTGACAGGTTCTCCAAGGGTGCTCATTTTGGAATGCTTCCCAAATCCTTCACCGCCACCAACGTAGCTCAATTATTCGTGGATATAGTCTGTAAACATCACGAGTTCCCTCGTAGTCTTATATCAGATCAAGACCCCATCTTTCTAAGTCAATTTTGGCATCACCTTTTTAGACTTAGTGGCATCAAACTTCGTTTGTCTACTGCATACCATCCACAAACGGATGGACATACCAAGGTAACCAATAAGGTGTTACAACAGTACCTTCGTTGCTTTGTTCATTAGAAGCCATCTCTTTGGGGCAAATTCCTCTCTTGGACAGAATGAAGCCTTAATACATCAGTAAACGCTTCCACTAGGTTCACTCTAGTTGAGGTGATGTTTGGTCGTAAGCCTCCTCTCATGCCTCTCTTATCTACCATGGATACTTCGAACGTTGCAGTTCAATATGAACTCTCTACACGCGCTACCATCCTTTAGAAATTGGCTTCTAAGTTACTTAAGACACAGGCGGGCCCGATGACCCGACTAACCCATTGAACTGACAAGCCTGACTGACCCGTTTTCCAAATTTATCATGAACTCAAAACATAATTAAGCCTAAAATAAATATTGATAAAATGAAATTTTATCTCACAAAAATTTAATTATTTTATCCAAACAAGAAATTGAAATGTAAGGTATTTTAATTTCTTTATCCAAACAAGTTATTTAGAAAATGAAGAGAATTTAATTGCAAGCAATTCAAATACAATGCATTTCAATTTATCAACATTGTTGAAATGCTTCATCCAAACACAAGGTAAAAGTTAAGGGACCAAAAACATATTTAACCCTTTATAGTTTAAACCACACTAAATTAAACAACAACTAAATAAATGTGGCCTAAACATATAATAAATAACATTTTTATAAATGTTGTATAAATATCATGAAAGTCCATAATTATATAACTATTGCTTGAAACTATGTGGGCAAAACTAGTAAAAATGTGGTCTCAAAGTATAGGTGAGGTCTAAAATCAACCTAAAAACTGTTATCTATTGTGAGGATTTTAAGCAACGATTTTAAAAGTATTGTTGTACTAAAAATTATTGTCTATTACCTATAGCTACACTTACCTATAGTTACACTTACCTATAGCTACACTTACCTATATCACGCCTAAAAAATTGTGGTATAATATTTTTATAATTTAGATCATAATTTTATGTCGTTGTCTAAAGTGATTTTTGTTGTAGTGATCAAATCACGAAAACTAAGATGTAAAATATCTTAATTATTCTATCTAAACAAAATATTTAAACAATTTAATCATAAATAATTTGAATGTTATGTACTTTAATTTCTTAAAATTATTTAAATCTTTCATTCAAATGAAGAGTAAATGACACATGAAAAAAAATGTTGAAGGTGTTTTAAATGTGGTAATTCACTTTAACTTAATTGTTCCTGCAGAGAACAAGTAAGATGAGTTAGGCACAAGCGTCACCTTACCATGTAGTCCGCTATCTCCTCAGTTGGCTTCTTTTCGGTCTGTAGATATCGGTTTGGACCCAGAAAGGGTTACCTGCAGAAGAGACTCCGAAGCTTAAGTGAGTCAAAACTCTCAAAAAGGTCAAATCTGTGATTAATGAATGTGTTCCTTTAATTACTGGGGTCCACGCGTATTTATAGAGCATTAATGATGTCTGGTTATCCCGTGGGCTGGGCCTTGTCTTGGGCTCTAGCTTGGGCTGTGAGTGGGCATGGGCCCTAATCTAGGCCCTTAAGGCCTATTGAACGTGGGGGCTTCCATTTTACTAAGTCTTCAAGAGCGGTCTGATCTGTTTACTTCTTGACTTGTCGAATATTCTCTTTGGCCGCACACTGTCCTAGGTTGACCGCTTTGTTGTTGCTTTAGCCTTTGTTCAGTTATGAGTTTGAGTCCATGCCGGCCCAAGTCGTGTACTTGGGTTGTTTCCGGCATATATGTGAGGGTTGTCATTTATATGGTTAAGTTGACCAGGTCCGGTACACCAGTCCCCCAGCCTTTGCCGATACGATGTGTCGGTGAAGGATGATATGCATTGATATGCTAGTCGAGATCGGCTAGGTGTGATACACCAATCCCCCAGCCTTTAAGTGTGATGAATAGTGTTAAGGCTAGAAGACGTTTGTGGCAGGCGAAAAGGTTTGTGGCAGTTGAAAAGACGTCAGAAGGCTGACTTAGGGAGGTTTGGCACCACCATTTTGGTACTTTGCGATGATTGAAAAGAGTTATGTTTTTGGCGGGAAAGGGTTATGACGCTTGAAATTCGTGTGTATAAATGAAGATGTTGTTGCATTTCATTCCTTCTGTTTCATTTGCAAAAAATTCGTTCGCGTGCATATAGAGCTGTCCGATATCTTCTCTTCCTCCTCCGTCATCTTTTCTAAAGAAATCAGGTATGTCTAGTAGTAGCGATAGGTTTTCGTTGTCAAACTCGGGTAGTGAGCGGTCTAAGGATAGCGGGAGTAGTCGAGATGATAGTAGTGATAGGGAAGAAGTGGGTAGTGTAGGGAGAATTCCAGTGGAGAGGGTGGTTGAAATTAGGGAAGATCCGCCTGAGGAGCTGGCTGAGAGCAATTGGCCGGCGAAGATCGGATATGAATGGGTAGCGGTAGATGTGTGGACTCAGCGGTCGTTTTTCCGATGGTCGTGCTTGCTAAAATCGTGGTTGAATTGTACGCCTATTTTCGAAAAGGGTGTGCAAAGGGACATAATTGCTCCAGAGCGGGTTACCACTGTTGAATGCGCGTGCCATGGCCGAGAAGGAGCAGCCAAAGAATTCTTTTATATGTATATATGCCACTTCTCACAGCTGCACATCCGTCTACCTTTTGACGAATTCACTATGGGAGTGTTGCGATTGTTGAATGTTGCCCTTACTCAGCTTCATCCGAACAGCTGGGCGTATTTGCAAGCTTTCAGATTACTGTGCATGGCGTTGTACTTGGAACCGTCTCCCCGAGCGTTCCTATATTTTTTTGTCACAAGGCCGAAGAGTCCGATAACATGGTTATCGTTAATCAGCCGGCCTGGTCTCAACAAATTGGAGGCCTTCACTCAAACGTTCAAGCATTTCAAAGATGGGTTCTTCAAAGTTGTAGTAAAGCCGGCTGGTCGGTCGCATTTCTATACCGCTGATGGTAATACTAAGTTTCCATTCTTCTGGACCGGCAACCCTTGGAGATATAAGGTGATTTCGAGGGAAGATCTGTCGGTGGGTGAGAAGGAGGTGGTTGATACTTTGATGCAATTTAGTGATAAGATGCCCACTAAAGGCTTAATTAGGGTGTATAATTCAGTTCACCCTATTATAGATATTGAAGGTATTTTTTTGTAACTTTGAGCATTGTTATTGATTGGAGTATTTTGACAATTTGTGTGTTGTGTATTTCAGGGCATATGGCACAACTTGGCAAGAAGAACTTGAAACTTTTTCAAGCCCTTCGTAAGGAGAAGGCGGTGAAGGCTAAAGCTGCCGGGAACACTGTGGTTCCCAACTTGCAGGACTCGCTGGTAGACGTCCATGTGCATGGAGGTACAAAAAGGAAAACGGAGTTGCCTATTAGGGTGGGCAAGGGTAAGGACATGAAGAAAGTGCGAGCTGTCGTGATGGGGACAAGCTCGGCCAGTGGGGTGAAGGGGCCGAAAGCTGGGTTGATTGAGCTTCCGGAAACTACTGTGAGGAAAGACATTGAAATAAATGTGTCGGAATCGCTGATAAATTCAATTGACAATATGGAACCGAGAGCTTTGGTGAAGGCCATGGTTGAATTTAGCAGCAAGACCTTGCTGCTTAGTCGGCGTGTGGGTTCTTTGTATGAACGAGAGTTGAAAGAAGGGAACCGAACTAAGGTGGAGGAGTTGCAGGAGAAAGTTGATAAGCATGACGAAGAGAAGGAAGCTTGGAAAAAGAAGGAGGAGGATTGGAAATTGGAAAGGAAAAGGCTCGTTACGTGGAGGGTACGATGCCTTGATTTTGAGGAAAAGTTGAAGGGTCGAATTGCAGAGCTTGAGGCCGATGACATCAAGGAGAAGCATGATGGGCTGGAGGGTGAACTGGAGGACTTAAAGAGCTGCATAATACAAGAACATATCAATGGCTTTCAGAAGGGTGTTCGACAAGCGTTATATTTTATGAGAATGTTGATGTTAATGATGTTAGGTTTGATGTGAATAGGATGTTGTCGATGGTGTGCTTATAGATGAGAAGGAATCTAGTCCAGAAGGAAATGGGGAAAAGGAGGCGGTTGACGCTAATGTTGGTGGTGACGAGGTGGTCGCGGAAGACATGGAGCAGAAGGCGGCTTAGGATTTAATTTAATACTTCCAATTTAGTTTAATGATTCTAAGTTTGTAATAACTCGTACATTGCTCTATTTTGCTGTTTGATATGAATGCCGATTACTTGTGGTTTAATTGCTCTTATATTTGTGTATGTATGGAATGTTTGTGTATGCTATTGTATGTTAAGGGTGTTCGACCCAGGCCGTTTACTTGTGATAAGGGTTGGAAACTAAAAACGAATCAACATCAAGTTGAGGGTGTTCGATCCAGACCGCTTACTTGTGGTAAGGGTGGGAAACTTAAAACGAATGAACATGAAGTTAAGGGTGTTCAACCCAGGCCGCTTACTTGTGGTAAGGGTGGGGAACTTAAACGAATGAACATGAAGTTAAGGGTGTTCGACCCAAGCCGCTTACTTGTGGTAAGGGTGGGGAACTTAAAACGAATCAACATAAATTTAAGGGTGTTCGACCCAGGCCGCTTACTTGTGGTAAGGGTGGGAACTTAAAATGAATCAACATGAAGTTAAGGGTGTTTGACCCAGGCCGCTTACTTGTGGTAAAGGTGGGGAACTTAAAATGAATCAACATAAAGTTAAGGGTGTTCGACCCAGGCCGCTTACTTGTGGTAAGGGTGGGGAACTTAAAACGAATCAACATGAAGTTAAGGGTGTTCGACCCAGGCCGCTTACTTGTGGTAAGGGTGGGGAACTTAAAACGAATATGAGAGTAAAAACGTAGAAAAGTTGTATAGTTGAGAACCCTTCGTTTTATTTATTGAATATGGGGTGCCTCTTTAAAACCTCCCTAGCCAAAACCCTCCTTATGGAAAAAGACCAGGTGAGGAAAAAGAGTACACCCAGGGTTACAAGTATTGGTCCACCTACAGTATACATTCAGCTAAAGTAGAATTTGAGGTGCGATACATTCCAAGTGTTGGGAATCTCTTTCCCGGATAAGTGTTCCAGGCGATAAGCTCCTCCTCCTGCGTCTTCGCGTATACGGTATGGGCCGTCCCAATTGGCGGAGAACTTGCCATCCATTTGGTGGAGTAGTCGACGGTGACAATCAGAAATTTCACTTGTCCCTTGCCAGGTGAGAAGGGACCAAGGATATCCATTCCCCATTTTGTGAAGGGCCATGGGGATATTATGTGATGAAGTTGTTCTTGCTTCTGGTGGATGAGGTTGCCATGTTTTTTGCATGGTTTGCACTTTCTGACATAGTCTTGACAGTCTGCTTCTATGGTCGGCCAGAAGTATCCGACTCTAAGTACCATAGTGGCTATTGTACGTGCGCCGGAATGGTAGCAACAAACGCCTTCGTGTAGTTCTTTAATGATATACTGTGCTTGCTCTGCCATGACACATTTGAGGAGGGGTTGGTCGTACCCGCGTTTGTAAAGGTCATCGCCTATCATGGTATACTTGGCGGCCTTAGCCAGCCAAGTTTTGTCCGCATCTTGTGGGGGGCTGCCTGTTTTTAGGTATTGGATATAGGGGGTGGTCCAGTTATGGTTTTGGGGAGGGTGGTGTTGTCCGTTAGGTCGTGGGTTAGGTTTTGACAAGTATGTGTTATGGAGGGTGTAGATAGTGTTTGTTGCAACAGGGATCGGTGGCGGCCTTTTATTTTGGTGTTGGCTAATTTAGAGAGGATGTCGGCTCTGATGTTGTCGGTTCTTGGGATGTGTTCGATGCGGACTCGCTCAAAAGCGGATTGAATGACTGTTCGGACCAGATGGTAATATTATAGGAGGATGGGGTCTTTAATCTGGAATTCGTCATTCAGGTGCCCTACAGTGAGTTTGGAGTCAGTTTTGCATGTTAGCGTCTTGACACCTACTTCGCGGGCAAGGGAAAGGCCGACGAGGATAGCTTCGTATTCAGCTTGATTGTTTTATGTTTTGAAGGCAAAGTGAAGGGATTTTTCGATGAGGATGTCGTTGGGTCCTTCTAACACAATGCCAACACCGACACCTTTTGGGTTTGAGGAACCATCTACATGAAGTGTCCATTGGTCCTCTGTGGGGGTGTGCTGGAGGTCGTTGATAAAATCTAAAAGACATTGAGCTTTGATGGGGCCATGGGGTTCGTAGCGAATATTGAAGTATAGGCGTAAGCGGCGAGCTACGTGGACTAAAGATAAAGCCAATTTCTCTACCATTTGATATCTGGTTTCGGGATCCTACAGTGTCCTGCTAACGTAGTAGACAGGATGTTGCGTGCCCTCTATCTCTTGGACGAGCGCGGCACTGACGGTGTAGTCAATGGCTGTGATGTATACGAGTAGGGGTTGGTGAGTGTCCGGCTTGTGGAGGATAGGTGGTGAGGTGAGGGTGGTTTTCAATTTTTGAAAGATTTGTTCACAATCATCAGTCCACGTGAACCTGGTGGATTTCTTTAAGAGTTGGACTATGGGTTAGGTTTGTTCGGCCAATTTGGGTAGGAAATGGAAAATGGCTATGAGGCGACCTATGAGGCGTTGGACCTCCTTGATGGTAGCGGGGCTGCGCATCTCAATGATGGCCTTGCATTTTTCGGGATTGGCTTCTATGCCGCGCTGGATTAGCATAAAACCAAGGAATTAACCCCAGTCGACGTCGAATACACACTTGTCTGGGTTTAGGCGAAGATTGTATTGGCGTAACGCAGAAAAGACTGCTGATAGGTCCTCAGCATGTTGGTGGTGACTTGGTGACTTGACAACCATGTCGTCAACATACACTTCGACACATTGTCCCATCAGGTGACTGAAAACCTTGTCCATCAGTCGTTGGTAGGTAGCTCCAGCGTTTTTGAGGCCAAAAGGCATTACCGTATAGAAGTAGTTGGCATCGTCCATGATGAAGGCGGTTTTGTGCATGTCAGATACGGCCATAGGGATTTGGTTGTATCCGGAATATGCATCCAAAAAGCTAAGCACTTTATTTCCTGCCGCACCGTCAATGAGTCGATCAATGTTGGGTAAGGGGTAGGCATCGCGGGGGCAAGCCTTGTTTAGATCCGTGTAGTCCACACACATTCGCCATTTGCTATTGGCTTTCTTCACCAAGACTACGTTAGAAAGCCAAGTGGTGTACTAAGCTTCTTCTATGAATCCTGCGTTCAGTAATTTGTCGGCTTCAACCTTAGCTGCTAGCCGGCGTTCTTTGCAAAGTTTGCACTTTTTCTGGGATACATAGCGGGCTTCTTTATAGATGGATAGTTTGTGGGATGCCACTAGAGGGTCCACTCCAGGGAGATCGGCGGCTGACCAAGCGAAAAGGTCTGTGTTGTTGGTGGGGATGGGTGTGATGATGGCACGCTCGTCAGAGTTCAAACCGGTGCCTAGGTTGATAAAGTGACCGTTGGGGAGCTCTAGAGGGGAGGTCTCCTCAACTGATCCTAGGGTCTAGATCCTCGCCTGACAGGGTGATGCCGAAGCTAGGAGGTCGCTCAATGTGGTTGGTTTGTTGAATTGGGAGTTGTGGTCGTAGGCTGGCTATGTAGCATTCACGTGCCAAGCGTTGGTCGCAGTGGATGGTGAGGATGTCACCAGAAGGGGAATGGAACTTCATGGCTAAGTGGGGGGTGGAGACGACAGCGCCAAGGGTGTTCAGGGAAGGATAGCCTAGGAGGATGTTGGCGCGTCGACGATGAGGAAGCGGATTGGGATGGTTTTGGTTTGGATCCCTTCACAAAAGACGGTGTGGAGGTCGATGTAGCCACGGGTGGATACTTGTTCGCCAGAGAAGCCATAGATCGGCTCGTCATATGGGACTATGGCGGTGTCCGGAAGTTGAAATTTTTGGTAGGTGGCCTAGTACAGGATGTCAACGGAGCTGCCCTGATCAACAAGGACTTTCTTAACGGCGTAGTTTTTGATTTCCACAGTGATGACCATGGGGTCATCTTGTTGATGGTCTAGGCCATGAAAGTCATCATCTGTGAAGATGATAGGAGGCATGCAACGTCTGTGGTGGGAATGGGTGATATGGTTGATGGATTGGATATGGCGGAGGTGTCTCTTTCTGGCAGAAGAAGTGGATCCTCCACTAGCGAAGCCACCAGAGATGGTGTTGATGGTGCCACGTAGGGAAGGGTCGGCGGGGGTGATGTCGGTGCGGGCTGGGTTCGGGTTCTTGGTTGGTGGGTTGGACGGGGCGTCTGTCGTGACGGGAATCATGTGGAGGGTGTCTGTGGTCAGATCAAGGGGGATGGCAGGATTGAGAGGATGAGGAATGGTCATCTCTACGGATGAAACGACGAAAGTGGCCAACATGGACCAGTTCTTCTATTTTATCCTGGAGTGCTTTGCATTCTTCTGTAGTGTGGCCATGGTTGCGGTGGTAGCGACAATATTTGGTCATGTCCGCGTTAGGAGGGGTGGTTGATGAAGGATTGACCCCAACCAAGGATGAAGGCACATGCTTAAGAAGACTAAGCATGTTTAGAAAGGAAGTTCACTAATCCTTCATCCCTTTTCATTTGTGTTTATTATTTTTGATTCCCAAAGTTGACTTAGTTGAATCAACTTTAGTTGACTTGTTGACCTTTGACTAGGTTTGACTTATTGACTATAGTTGACTTGACTTAAGCCAACATGCTAATCTATGTTTATTTGCTTTGTAGGTTAATTAGGAGTAAGAAAGCAATGCTAGGTGGCACATGGTGATTGGGGAGCATAAATGATGTGGAAGAGAGAGTAAAGCAAAGACATAAAGCATAAAGTAAAAGGCATGAAGCAAGTGTACCTATGTACCTTTGGTCTCCTTTGTTTTTAGCACTCTTTGGCCACTTTTTGGAGACATATGAGACACATTCTTTGTCTCCTTTTATGCTAGAACGAAATTAGCCTTGCACACACCATAGCTAGCTCTTTCGTCTCTCATTTTTTTGTAACCTTATTTGACCTAGTTTCTAGAAGCTAGGGTTAGGTTTTTGTAGAGACATCCTTAGGTATCTTTTATTTGCTTAGAGGCCCATAAACTCTTCTATATAAGGGGTGCTCCTAGACATGTAAAAGAGTTGAACATTTTGAAGTAAAAACACTCTTGTGTCTCAAACATTTGTGAGAGTTTCCTCCCTAGGGAGTGAATACTTTTAAGCCTTATCTTGCATAGCAAGTGGCGGCACACATCCACTCATCTTCAA
>Ga0214542_1010560_pt1 | contig 13380 bp, 8 predicted proteins | sample CNSS1metaG_FD_160096 | JGI IMG/M metagenome (GOLD analysis project Ga0214542, IMG submission 160096) | Root nodule microbial communities from cowpea collected in UCLA plant growth center, Los Angeles, California, USA - CNSS1 | ecosystem: Host-associated > Plants > Roots > Nodule | place: USA...
TGTGTGTGTGCCTGGTGGTTTTCCAGGTCTGCAAGAGGGTTCTTGTTGTGCTGGTGTGATTCTTGTGTGATTCAAGAGTCTTTTGTGGTGTTTTTGCATATTTTGGAAGTGTAAGGGTGGATACTTTCTAAAACTTTTGAAATAGTGCAAAGTCAAGCTAAGGTTGCCTTGACAAACTGGATGTAGCTTAGGTTTGAGTGAACCAGTATAAAAATTTGTGGTGTCCTCTCTTTTCTAACCTTTCTCTCTTGCATTTTCACTTTAAAGTTTCAAGAACTTGTGCTTTAATCATCTTTTTCATGTTCTTGCATGTTTTTACAGCATCTGAAGCATTGAGCATGTTTGTATAATCATTTGGAACTGATCTTGATCATTCTTGAGCATTGTTTCTAGTTTAAAATTCAAATTCACATTTCTGCATTTTTCCTAGTATTTTAGTCAACTATTTTTCAGTTTCAATCGATTGATTATACCAGAACAGAATCTGTTTAGTAAAATTAATTTGTTAACTCTATTTTTTGATCGATTGAAAGTGTATAGTTCAGTCCTGTTTGCATCCTAACTTGGTGATCTATTTGATTCAATTAAAGGTGGTTTTTAGCTTGCAAAGATAGCCTAAATTTTTAACTAGCCAATTCAACCCCCTTCTTGGCTTTTCAACCATTTCAAAACTAAAATTTTGATCATCCACTACAGCATTTTTGACTTTAGGCAACACAAAATTTATCCACAAACAAAAAAGTGTTGCTTATACATGAAAAAGGCAATACTTTTATAGGTGTGGCTTAGAGAGTACCTAAGGCAACAATTTTCAAAATGTTGATAACTTATACTACGTTTTATTCAAATGTTGCCTTAAAAAGTGTGGCCTAATATATTAAAGGTATAAATACACATTTGGTACCCAAACTTTTTCGGAAAGTTCAATGTGGTACCCAAACTTTAGGAATGTTCAATTTGGTACTCCAATTTTCTAAAGAGGTTCAATTTGGTCCTCTCCGTTAAGTTGGAGTTAACACCGTGTCCGTACAGGACACGTGTCAAGCCATGAAATTTTTATTTTTTTTTTAATTTATTTTCAAAAAATTAATTTTTTTTTTCAAAAAATTTAAAAAACTGTCACGTGTTAGTTTATCATCATGCCACGTGGCAGCTTACAAGCATGACACGTGGCAGTGTAATAATTGTTTTCAATTTAGTACCCCAATTTAAATTTTTGGTTCAATTTAGTACCCAAATTTTTTAAAATGATCCAATTTCGTCCTTTCCTATTTGAGACCAAATTAGTAAATAAGCTTAATTATAATTTATATAAACATGTTAAAATAATTGTTTTGAATTTATACATCAAATCACTACACCTAAATATTCAAATTATTTTATTTTTTACAAGTGTAAAAAATTTCATGTATAAAAAATTACAAAGGTTAAAATAAAAAAATAAAATAATTTAAGTATTTAGGTGAAATGATTTGATGTATATATATTATAAAAAGTTATTTTAACATGTATATATAGGTTGTAATTAAGCTTATTTACTAATTTGGTCTCAAATGGAAGATGACGAAATTGAATGATTTTAAAAAATTGGGATACTAAATTGAACCAAAAATTTAAATTGGGGTACTAAATTGAAAACAAGTATTACACTGCCACGTGTCATGCTTGTAAGCTGCCACGTGGCACGATGATAAACTGTCACGTGGCATTTTTTAAAACTTTTTGAAAAAAATTAAAAAAAAATAAAAATTTCATGGCTTGACATGTGTCCTGTACGGACACGGTGTTAACTCCAACTTAACGGAGAGACCAAATTGAACCTCTTTAGAAAATTGGGGTACCAAATTGAACATTCTTAAAATTCGGGTACCACATTGAACTTTCCGAAAAAATTTGGATACCAAATATATATTTATACCTATATTAAAAGATGACCTAAAATAAATTAAAAAAGTTCAATTTTAACTAAAAATTCCTAGATTGTGAAAATTTCCAAAACTAAAATTTCCCTCCAATTGAAAATTAAACATTGCGCCAAAACTAAAGAGACACCGCTAAACCTAAACACACAATCAAAGACACTAAAGTCATCTTCTTCGTCAACCTGAGCCGCATGTCGGGGCCCGCCGCTCTCGCCTCCAAGCTCATCGCCGTCTGGCATGCCACTGGCCGCAAAATCGCCCGCCACTGCGGCACTGACGCTGCGCAGTTCCTTCTCATCGAGGGCGGCAGCTGCGCCCTCCTCTCTCTCGCTGTGCTCGCTGTCACCGTCCTCCTCCCGCTCAACATCTCCGGTGGCACCGCCGTCATCGACGATGGCTTCTCCAGAACCACGATCACGAACATAGAGAAGGGGTCCTCTCTTCTCTGGATTCACTTCCTTTTCGCCGTTGTCATGGTGTTTTTGGTTCACTTCGGGATTTCGGCCACCGAGGAGCGTTTGAGGATTACGAGGTTCAGGGAGGGATACGGTAATTTGAGTGATCCTACCTCGAATTCCACTGCAATATTCACTATTATGGTTCAGGGTTTGCCGAAAATCATAGCCGTTGATTGTAAAGAAGGGCGTACGCCTGGTGCTGTTGTTGCATTTGTTATGTTTAGGGATGTGTATACTGCTAATAAGGCTGTTCAGGATTTTCAGAATGAGAAGAGGAGGAGAATTGGAAAGTTCTTTTCTGTTATGGAATTGCGGTTGCAGCGGAACCAGTGGAAGGTTGAGAGGGCACCCTTGGCCACTGACATTTACTGGAAGAACATGGGGACGCCGAGGTTGTCGCTGAAGTCGCTCAATAAGGAGGTATGATATGCTATTTCCTTTTTACCCTTTGGAGAGATGTAAGTTAGGTGGATCTTTACTCCGTAAATTTCAAAGGAATTTTGGTTTTTGTTTCCTAGTAGTGTTTTGGTTGAAATTTTTTTCCTTGCATTTTGTTAGCTTCCACAATTTTAATTACTGTCAAGTTCTGTTTTAATATGCCATTTTAATAAGTTAGTTCTATTTTAATTCATGTAGATTGCGTGAATATATATGGCCAAATGATTGATGATGCTGAGGGGTTAGAGAAAATTGAGAACCTACAGAGTCATGATAACACTGAGATTTATGAAAAGGCAGTGAAGATTCTTGAGACATACTGGACGGAGGAAGATGATGAAACTGTGCCTCCACGGGATGCTTCTCAGTCAGGGTTCAACTTTGGTGGCCACGAATTTCCTTCGGTGCCTTCTGGTGGTTTCAACTTTAATTAGAAGGTATTCTTGCTTTACTATAACAACATTATGTTTTGTTTTGTATGCAAATTTTTTTTATTTGAATTAGTAATGTTCGGAACGTTTGCTTTTGTGTGTTGTCCTTCATCGTATGTGGCATTATTATTCCATTTCATTTTGGCTTTCTACTTGCATGTAAATATATTTTCACTATTGTTTTATATACATCTTTCTACATATATGTCTTGACATACAATTTCTCTATTATTGAGAAATAATTCTTCAAAATTATATATTTAACATGTTCATGTGAGTTAGAGAGAGATATGTTAGCAACTACTATCTTGTAATATTAATTCTTAGAGCTAATAATTTTATATTTTACAAGCATGCAATTATTATTTGAAAAATTTATTGAACTTTTCTTCTTTTTTTTTGGCGGCATGAGGGTGAAGATCAAGATGAAGAAGAGTCATAAAAAATTTAAATGGTACATGTGTGAAGATCAAGATGAAAGAGGAATGAAACTGTAGAGAAGATAAATTGTACATTTTTTATTTTTAATTAGTTGTAATTAGTTTTATTTTTATTTAGTTGTAATTACTTTTTTTATTTAGTTGTAATTACTTTTATTTTTATTTAGTTGTAATTACTTTACTTGGAAATGTAGACAATATTACAATATAATTTTGCAATATATGGAAAAATTTTAATTTCGTTATATATTATAAGTGTTTTAATTAATGTAGTCTAAATTTTATTTTTATTTTATTTCTACTACTTTAATAAAATATATTTATTTTAAATAATAATTTTAAATGTGACAAAAAGAATAAAGAACACAAAAATAATTGTTGCATTAAGTCGATAAGAAAACCGTTCCCTATTGCAACATCTTAGACAGTAATTTTTAATTAATGTATATTAGGCAACAATTTTTAAAATTCGCGGCCTAAAGGAAAAAAATTATTGTTTATAGTATAGGTCAGAGTCACTTACACAACGACTACAAATTCGTTGTCAATTCCTTACCTAAAGATTAGGCCACGATTTTTTGACATTAGGTCAAAGTTTTTTCTGTATTGTCTAAAGTCAATTTTGTTATAGTGATATTTAAAGTTGTTAAAATTATTTTTAGAATGAAACATATCCTATTTTAAAACTAAAATCTTTTCTTGTTATCTCTATCTTAAAATGAATGTACAGCTCATAATCGTTAAAAATAACTTTAAAAAAGACATAATATTATATATATATATATATATATATATATATATATATATATATAAAATACAAATGTAATATAGCAAGACAAACAACATAATATATTAAAATAACATAGGCTCAAATATGCCATAGTCTAAAGCCATCAAAATATTACATATCCAAAATTAAACCATAGAAACATGTCTACTGAAATTAAAAAATAAAAGGACAATTTCTTCATAACATTAAAGTCTACATTTTGACAATCTTAATCAAGTTGGGTTCATCTTCGTTCATTGTCAATTTAATAACATATCTCGCAGCAAACCGAATTTCTCTACAAAAAGGCATCTATCCACGAGTAAAATAACACTCATATCTGCTTCTGTGAACCCATCTAATTCTACAAGGCCAGTGGACCGAATCTTTAGTTGATATGAAGTACTTCTTCTTGTCCCCTCAATAGACATTTGGTAGCAAAATGAGAATCCAAGTACTACGTTTAAATATATAATTATTACTACTGATATGCAAAAAAAAAAATATACAGAAAAAAGAATACCAAAACATTAGAAATGACCATGATCTAACATAAAAAGCACTTAATGTTTTCACCAGGAAATTTTCAGATATATCCAACTTAGGCTCACTACAATTAACACCATCCATCAAAACGTGGCAAGAAGTAGATGACAATCGATCATAAGTCAGTTCAAGTCCTTCACTAGAAAACAACTTATACATAAATGTATTCTCTCCAACGTAGTTCAAATGCATGTTATATGGATCTAACAACCCATAGTAATTAACAAGAGCATCCAAACCAAACAAAGCAATACTATCATCAACTGTTAGGTCCGTAGTCAGCTCAAAATTCTTTGAAAGTGGATCAATGAGCAATGCTAATTTATCAAACACAAGATTCTGCTCTCAAAACCACTTAAAGACGTCGTTCAACATTATGTACCATTGTTCAAAAAGATAAAAGTCAAACAAATTAAACAACGTATAACTGTAAATTGTAAACCAACAATAATAAATGAGCATACCTTTAATGGGCATAAACGGACTACGAAAGATGTAAAAAAGCTTGATGAACAAAAAGGCTTCATGGGCAAAATAGAAACTGTTGGAACAGGATTCTCAATTTCACGCCAGTCCATACTAAAAATTTGCAGGTTAAAATTCCTACCACCATAGAACACGGTACATGCATAATATATTTCCTTCAAATTACAAAAGTTTAATATTTGATTGGAAACACGAAATATCTGATAGTAAATCAATGACTCTTCAAACTCGATGTTTAGTACATTACCTTTGGGATCAGAGAAGAAGTTCCTCCCCATAAGTAATGAATTCCTTCGTTCAATAAAAAACCCTTCTTCAAAATTGTTGGGTATTGGGCTCTTTTCCTATGCGGAGAAAATGTCCAAAACTTGAGAAGTCCATGTCTCACTTAACCTAGTGGAGAGGGCGCTGCAAAATAAATAGAGAGGAAAAATAATAGAGTCAGAACACACTAAAAACTTAGCACATAGAGGGAGAGGTAGAGGGAAAAGTTCGTTCAAGTTTTTCACAAAATTGTCACTATAAACTCGGCACTGCGGATTCGTTTACCGTTGGATCGGGCTGAAACTCTTACAGTAGGTTCGGAATAGATTTTTCTTCATTCTGACCGTCGGATTGTTGATACGAGGTCTAAGTTGGGAGATATTAATTTCGCACTACAGTAGTGATTTTATAGGTTTTTCTTCTCTTATTTTTCTCTATTTGAAAGCTTTGTTGCTTTGCTATTTGGTTGGGTGTTGGCACTAATTTGTGCTATTGATTGAGACTCTTTTGTACTCTTGTTGATCATAGTGGAGCTATTTCTTTGGTCTGGACGACTCATGGTTTTTTACTCTTGTTGATCATAGTGGAGCTATTTCTTTGGTGCCTTTATTTGTGATTGTGGTAATTTATTATTGCTGCTCTTTGATTGTTGCTCATCATAGATTCTTGCAAGTTAGGGGAAATTATATCCGCTGCATTTTCTGGTATATTGTTTGTGTTGTTTTTTCCCAATCAGAGTGTCATCAGAGCTCTTGGTTGGGCTATATTTACTTGCTTGAATGATGGAGGCAAATGCAAAGATGGTTGCATTGAATGGTTCAAATTATCATTTGTGGAAGGGTAAGATGAAAGACTTGTTGTTTGTGAAGAAGTTGCATCTTCTCGTATTTGCTACACAGAAGCCAGATTCTATGTCTAATGAAGAATGGGACTTTGAGGTCCAAAAGGTATGTGGTTTTCTTCGGCAATATGTTGAAGATAATGTTTATTATCACATTGCTAATGAGACACATGGTAGAACTTTGAGGGAGAAGATTGAGTCTTTGTATGCTTCTAAGTCGGACAATAATAAACTGTATTTGTTGAATTGCTTGATGAATTTGAGGTACATGGAGAATTCTTCTATTTCTGATCATTTAAATGAGTTTCAATGGCTCCTAGATCAACTATCAGGAATGGGTATAAACTTTAATGATGAAGTCTTGGGACTATGACTATTGAATACTCTACCAGAGTCTTGGTAGATATTTTGGGTTTCAATTACAAACTTTGCCCTGAATGATATTGTTTCTTTACAGATGGCAAAGAGTAGTGCTCTTAATGAAGATATGAGAAGGAAGGCACATGGTTCTTCATCTCAATATCATATGCTTGTTATAGAAATTAGGGGGAGAAGTCAGAAAAAGGAACCGAAAGGTGGTAGAGAGAAAAGTAGGAGCAAGTCCAAGTCAAGATACAAGAATATAGAGTGCCATTATTGTAATAAAATAAAGCACATTCAGAAATATTGTTTTAAGTGGAAGAAGGACAATGCAAACAAGAAAGGCAAGCAGAAAGAGAATGATCGTGGTGATGATCGTGTCACTACTACTACTACAAGTGGTGATCTTGCTCTTCTTCGTGTCTTTGAGTCTGTTAATCTTGTATCTGATGAGAGCATGTCCATTATTGATAGTGGTGCTACACTGCATGTTACACCTAGGAAGTAGTTCTTCACATCTTACACTTCTTGTGATTTTGGAGTGTTGAAGATGGGTAATGATGGTGAGTCTAAAGTGATTGGTGTTGGTGATGTTTGCATGCAAACCAACATGGGAGTGTAGTTGTTGCTTAAAGGAGTCAAACATGCTCCAGATGTTCGTTTTAATTTAATCTCTGTGCAGATGCTTGATGATGGTGGTTATGATTGTCACTTTGAAATACTTGCAAACCAAAATTTTAATCTTAAGTGAAATCATCTATTCTACATTTTTATAAAACTACACCAAATAAAAATGGAATATTAAGATGTAAAAATAGTCAAATTCAATTTAGAATAAACTTCATACTTCAAAAAACAATGAACTACAAAAGTCTAGCCGAATCCAATTCTAAAAACATATTTGATTCAAAGATTCAAAAATCATTTTTTTCAAAGATAGCAATGATCATGTGTAATCAAAGTGAAAAGACAACTTAATGAAAAGATATTCACATCACGTGATAAAAAATCATGACTAATATTCAAGTGTCCAATCCATTAAATCAGTAGCCATTCATGTACTAATTTCCTATAATTCTATCATTTATTAAAGTAATTCCATTGTAGAGAAACATAATCCAAATCTTGATAATTGGTTATTGATTTAACAACACAAAATACAATTGATGTGTATGAAAGTCTCCTCATTTAGTGTATTTTTATACTCAAATTTAATCAACCAACACCATAAAAAATATTTGTTAAAAATAATTTAGAAAAAATAATAATAATATTTTTAAGAGGTCATCTCCATTTAGATAGAAATTAAATATTTTGGAATATATTATTTTCAATATATGAAAATAGTATTGTCGTTAACAATGACAATTTAGTGGTAGAGTAAATATTTATATAATGCTTACACTTTCAATCTTTCAATCTTTCAATCTTTTTCTATTATATAATTTCCTACCCTGTATTATCAACAACTTTTACTCTATTATTTAATTTTGAAAATGTATTAAATATTATATTATCTTTTCAAATTAATATCAACTCTACCCCAATATGCAATTTTGTAGTTTTACATCGTCTTATAGGTCCTGGTTATTGTGGAACTGAAACCTTTAAGGACACAGTGGTATTTTTGCTATTTTTTTGAACTTTTTTGTCTCAGGTCAAAAGGCAACTGAAGCCTATAGGGACTTTTCTACTTCAGTCAAAAGGCAACCAAAGTCTATAAGGCATTAGAGTTCCTAAAAATTTCAAAAATGTCATTGGCAACAGATGTAACAACCCCACCGGATATTACTAATTTAAATAATAAAATAAATAATTAATTAATAAACCTCATTTATTAAAATGTCATTTCCCAAAAAACAAGGGAAACTTAAAACATTTATTACCACAACAATAAACCAAAATCCATAATTATAAACATTATTATAATTATCCAAAAGTCCAGTAATATCAATTATTACAATTTATTTGAAATTATAAAAAACAATATAAAAACAGTGATAAAAATCTCCTAAGACTAGCCCCGCTCTAGCTCTACGCCTCACCAGATCCACCTGCAACATCATCTGCTCACGTATACTGCATATATGATCATTGCCAAACACAAGTAGATAGGGTGAACTAACAGAATAAATCATAAATATATATAATACATATATATATATATATATATATATATATATATATATATATATATCACACAATCACACCAAAGGAATTTCATCCTTTGATTCCATGCCACATGGCCACAACCATGTTAACCGTGTTCTATGTGAGTACCTCAGGGTATCTTGCTGCCATACCTATAGGCCACAACCGATAGAGCACGTGCGGGAAACCATGCTACGGATCACACACCGTAACGCCAGGTGGAGTTTCCAATACGAACATAGTTCGTAACGTCCTAAGACTACCAAACTCGTTAGCTAATTACTGTGGAGGGCAATCTATCTAGACCCATCCGTACTGGCCACAACCAGCACACTCACTCTGGCAACACTCGCTAACCTAAGCCTCAACTCAAAAGATGTTATTTTGAACCACAACTCAAGGAATACAACGTGCTTAACCCCTATCCCGAGCCACAACTCAAGGGATAAGTTCTGAGCCATAACTCAAGGAACACCAGCAAGCCAACCTTTAAGGTATCATAGGAGCCTTGTAGACCACGCACCTCAAAGCAAGCACTAAACAACTCTACTACAGCAAAAACCGTTTGGCGCTGCTCACGAGGCGCCAGGCACTACCCGTTTCCAGACCGCTTGGCAGGGGACATGTACTGCCAAGCGCCACGCGCCTTAGTGCCCACTAACCTGCAGCTATCGCCTGGCGGGACCTCCCTCACCGCCAGGCGCCACTCGCACCAATACCCACTATTATTATAATTATCGCTTGGCGGGACCTCCCTCACTGCCAGGCGCCACATCAGTACTCGCACAGTACTGATTTTTAAATTGTCCAAACGTGAATGTTCCTATACCACTCACATTTATCCTTAGTCCAAAGCGTCACAATACGTTTAATCATGTGCAGACTTGAGGTTACTCCACACTCACCTCACCTCATTTTCTTATTACTAGATTTACACCCAATCCTTCCTTGTCAATGCCAAAATCTGAATTGATACAGCCTACACCCAATACCTATGCAAACACCTTCATTATTTTTTTGTACTAGTCCTTAATGTACTCCCTATTCTCCATCCATGTGCCATCACAATGCTTTATTCCTTAGTATGCCACTTACTCATTCATGTACATCTACAATCCCATATCCTTTACAAAATTCATACTAAGAATACACTGTCATAATGAATCTAGACCCTCGCTGCATCATTTCTAGTCCTCCAAGTACTATAGCAATTATTGCAGTAGCTTACACTCAATTCCGCAATCTCACAATTCACAATTGATACCCAAATTAAATCACACTACTACTCACAATTGCCCTTCTACAGCTCGGCCCAATGACCATAATTAGTTTCCTAACTAATTCCATCTACAACTAAGACTCAGTCCCGCCATTTTATCCCAAAAAACCTCGTACAACCACTCACTATGCATTGGTGCCTGGCGGCACCTAGCCTGCCGCTAGGCGATGCATCAGTTCTGGGAAACCCAGAATATTGTCATGCACCTGTGAGGACTTTGACTACTGCATTACAGACCAACCTCTCAATTTCCTCACCAATACACTGTGTTTATACGCTTAAGAGTACTACTACTGGATCATTCTCTCATTACACCAATTCATTTTACATTTCACTCTCATAATTTAATCAAGAACTCAAGATTCCCAAATGTTCAACCCTAGAACGAGAATGGTGCTAAAACCATCCAATTACCCTTCATTACATTATAATTTCATAATAATTCCCTTCCACTTAATCATTTAATGAGTTAAACACTCTTTGCACTGATCAAAAATCGCCTAGAAAGCTCGAAACACAAAAATTGAACTAGATTGACTCGCGTCGCCTGGCAGGTGTTCATCACCGCCAGCCCTTCAACAAAACCCAGAAAACTGGGTTGATCCGCTTGTGTCTCTTGGCGACACTACGTTCACCGCTAGGCGGTTCCTTAATGGAACCTAGAAAAACAAGCAACCAGTATGAGTCGTCTGACGGCAGTTCATCGCCCGCCAGGAAGTTTCTAGAAAAATTCCTATAAACGCGAAATTCAACGAAAACAATCAATGATCATGCAATAACATATGATTCAACATACATTTAATCATTAAACAATTAAAATGACATTAATCAGCTCCCCTAACCTGGTTTTCTTAGCTTAATTTGGGCTCTTTATGAGTTCCCTCTTGATCACCAATGGCCCTTCTCTGCTTCTATCTCAATGTAACTCCTTACGCCACTCAATCCTACAACACACTCTAATTTTCGTATTCCTCTGACTGTGCAACAATGCCTGCCACAAAACCTCTCTCTTTTTCCCTTAATTGGCCATTAAATGGTGTCTTAATATGGGTTAAATGATGCAAAACGAAAATACCATTAAACTAAGGTTAATTGTCATTCAATGGTTGTCTTTTGATGGTTTTCCAGCCCTCCCTTGGCTAATAGGGTTTCTGGCATTTCATATTCATGCCAAAACTAATTTTAGCAAAAATAAAGTTTAATGTGAACCACCAAGGTTTAAACCCATAACCATGTCAAAGTCAAATAAATGTACAACCATTCAACTAATTCATGTTTCGTGATAATTCCTATAATTATAGGATCACATTATCACTCATCATAGTCAAGCACATTATTAAAAAAAATACTAATAATTTTAATAACACACAATGGCATACATAGGACTCAAACCCATGTCCTCTCAACACAATCAAGTACTCTCAACCACTTGACCTAGTACTTTTCCACGCCATACATCTCAGAATTTAATGCCATAAAGGCTCCCACTACCCACATTTATTAATTATTTATTTATTTAATTAATTAATTTTCCCGAGTCTTACAATAGAGTTTTTGGCCTTGTGTGGAACAAGACCGAGGTAGTATCCACTTTAGGTCTCGGTTATTAATTGAACCGAGGCCATATATCTTATTTAGGTCCCCAAATCACAAATTGCAACACTTCCTCTTCGTACCCAAAATGAACCTCTACTACTCGATTCAGAACCATCACAACGTCTTCGTCGCGCATGCCTGTTGCATATTTACGTTTTCCAATGTTGACGAATGTAGATGCGTGGAGTAGTTCGTGATGAAGTCATGGCTGAATTGTGAACGTGAGAGGAGCGATGCTAGACTTGTGGTGGTTCTATTGTGCGTTTTGCTCTGATGATGCTCACTGCTTTCTTTTCTCATTGCATGTGCTTGGTGGTGTGATTACGGTTTCTATGGGCGTCGACATGATGTTTCAAGATCCAAATGATTCCATGGTGGTTGAATGGACTGGCACGAGGATGAACTACAATCGAAATGCAATTGCATTTTGAGCTCACGAAGTAGCTGCACTGCCATGGTGGTGTGAGGCTCTACATGTTTCGTAAGGAAGAAGGTGATATGCGTGGTTCTTGTTTACGGTGCTACGGCGAGGCTACGATGGTCAACAAATTTGCACATGGCAATAACATGAAGAAGATGGTGGCTAGGGTTCGAAAGTTACAAGTTGTGTTTCTTCTTCAGTTATCACATCTGAGGCCAAATACTGACCTTTTTTGGCCTCGACCTTTTATGCCTCGGTTTTGGAATCGGGACAGAATATAAAAAATAACCCCGGCCCAATTCCCTTTTTGCACTAGTGTCATTACCACCCAACATCTCCTTATACAAACTTATCATTTCATCGAACATAGAAAAATGAGACAAGCACATGAGGAGTCTATTATAGGAAGTGAGAGAGAGCTTCAAAAGGAGTTGGTGACCCTCGGGGGCGGTATTCATTCGGTGGAGAGAGTGAGGAAGATTTGAGAGAGAAGGTTGGTGAGGGGAAGGAGCACTAGAAGAGAAGGGTTTGCGATTATGATGGTGCAAAAGAAGGAATAATTAGGATTTTCTCAATTAAGAACCATTTGCACGGATGTTGATATTCATTGCCTTTATTTTTTCAAATCCATTATCTATTATAAATGTCAACATCGATTTGTTGTGCTGGCTTACAGATGTCGACATTCGTGCCTTTTTTGTCTTGATGTCATTGTCTCTTATAGATGTCCACATCCGGTTTGTTATTTTGGTTTATGGATGTCGACATCCAATATCTTTCTCCTTTTAGTACTAGATCTCCACTTCCTTTGTAGGTTTTATTTTTTAATTTTAATTATTTGTTTATATTTGGAGGTGCAATATTTCATCGTTAAAGATAGAAGTTAGTAATTTTTTATTATAGTCACCTACTTAAAGTTGCTAGGACATTAACGTCATCTACTAAAATTGGTAATAACATTAATGCCATATATATATA
>Ga0214542_1010563_pt1 | contig 13374 bp, 4 predicted proteins | sample CNSS1metaG_FD_160096 | JGI IMG/M metagenome (GOLD analysis project Ga0214542, IMG submission 160096) | Root nodule microbial communities from cowpea collected in UCLA plant growth center, Los Angeles, California, USA - CNSS1 | ecosystem: Host-associated > Plants > Roots > Nodule | place: USA...
GCTGTTATATTAATTTATGCTTTAATATTGTCTATTCTTACCATTGATAAAGATGTTCTATATCATGTATATATTTTAAGTGTTTTGTATGAAAACAATTATAAAATAATTTGTCATACTAAAACTATTATTGTGTTATGGAAAACACTTGAAATAAACTTTGCATTTGCAAAAAAAAAAAATTAGCTTGATGTTTATATGAAAAAAAAATGACTAATAATTTTTTATCAAATTTATGAATTCAAAATTATTGTTTATGACATGAAATTAAAATGAATTATTTTAATTGATATCATGTTTAAGATCATGTAAATGCTGATAAAAGAAGAAATCTTCATATAAACAATTGAAGGGATGGTCAAGTAAAAATTAAATTTGTCTTCTAAATTTTGTTTTTAAAATGTTTTTCATGTTTCTGAATTTAGAAACTTTCTTGTGCTCAACAAGATTATGAGATGGTTTCCAAGTGCAATAAGATTATTATTTTTGGACATGTGTTTTGGTTGATAAATGATATATTTATGATGATTTGTTTGAGTTAAGTACCTTTATCTTGTAATAAAATATTTATAAAGTTTTCTTTGATTATTACAAAATGTTAAGTTGTGATTTATGACATGTTATTATTATAATTGTTGAGAAATGTGGTTAGAGACCATTCAAATTATGAAATGTTGAGGTACAAAATTAATTAAATAGAGAAATGATGATACATGTCTTTACAAATGAGTGTTTTTATGTAAAATTCATGGTATAATTCATTAAGCAACATATTCATATGGTGTTAATGTAATGGTGCAGCGAAAGAAAAAAAATGCTTTTATTTGATATGGTAAATGTTATGCTTCAAGTTCTAGTTTGCCTAACATTATATTAGTGAAATTTTATATCCTGCTTACCATATTTTGAACACAAAAGATTGTGATAAAACTTGTTATGAGTTATGAAAGAAAAAAGAACCACATTTAAAATATTTCAAAGTGTGGAGGTGTCTTGTAAAGGTTAATATACCTTTTTAATGAGAAAAAAAAAATCTTGGTTATATATATTATAAAGTGAATGAATATATACTTCACTTTTTTGCCATCTAATGTAATATTATTTGTGTTTCTTCTAATTATGGCAATATGTTCAATTCTTGAGATGATTGAAGGATAATGTAAATTGGATATTGATTCTAGTGGCAAAATATCAAATATTGGTTATGGTTATGTTTTAACCTTGGATGAAGGTGTCCTATCATGGAATATGTTAAAAAGTTGTTGTTTTGTCATGATTTACTGTGCAAGCATAAATTACTTCTATTTTCAATGCATCCTGATAATCAAATTGCTATATTTAAAGTTTCTAGTAAAAATGTTAATGAAAAATTGACATATTAGAATGAGAGACAAATGTATTAGAAACTTAATTACTCATGGTTGTCTCTCTTGACTTTGTCAGGTCAGAAAGAAATATTGTAGATCTGTTTATCAAAAGGTTGATGCATCAACAATAAGAATTTAAGTCGTCGAGGGGAATGTGACTATAGCCCATAAATTAATTGCAACAATGGACACCCATCTCCACATGAATGGTGATCCCATGGAATGGAGTTCAATGGGTAACAACGAAGTTGTTGTTGACTAAAGTACACCAAATTATTTGATTAAATTTTATGTCTCATTCCTATGGCGAGGTGTACTATAAATTGTGACAATAACAAGGTTGAGGTATGTGCATTATTTTATAAAAGACCTCTTAATAAACCCAATGACAATTATTGTAGGGGTGTGAGTCACAAACCACCCTTTGAGGGCTTACCTAGTGAGTGTGATGGTGGGACCGCCATTGTGAGACATGGGCAAGTCTCTAAGTGACACTCATGAAACAAGGTACACGCACAAGGCCGTAACGTGCACCCACTGATTAGAACCTATAATGAACACCGATATTGTATGTGTTATTTACTAAAACCCGGTCACAGGGGATGTAGTTCAAGGCAATTAAGTCTCTGCATTTTCTCGGGTGAAAGTTTATAAGCACTAGGTGTAAGGGTCAGACCCGGAATATTTTGTTTTAAAAGATAATATTTTTTGTTTTTTGTTTTAAATTATGTGGGGGATTGTTAGAAATATTTTAATATAATTTAAAAAAAATAATAAAAATAAAAAACTTACTGTTACCTGTTATTGAAGTTTTTATAAACCTTTAATTTATGGGTTAATGTGTTTTATGGCTAACAGCTATATTCTTATTACTCTTTACTTCTTTGTCTCCTTTTGCTACCTATAAATATCACCTAGGTGCATGGGAAAAAATAACAACAGTACAACAATAGAGACAACAAACACTGGAGTCTTTCTTAAAAGTGTTCTTCTTTTCTTCTCTATATTATCTTTAAGACAGTGGTGTTCATAAGGTTCGGAGATCCTTCGCTGCACTCGATCGATCTGACGGGTTGTTGTATCTTGGGAGAGAAACACATATGATTTGAAACACATATGGTGTGTATTTGTTTAGCCCTGTGCAGTAGGGACGTTTTCTCTCTAAGGATAGCGCTATGCGTGCCTCAACCCACATGATATTTATACTCCTTACCTTTTATCTTTTATTTATTATTGTTATTATAATTGTTGATTTCTTATTAATATTCATTGTTTTATATATATGTCTTAGTATTATTATTGTTTTAATAATTATTATTATATCATTTTATATTTTTATTATTAATAGTACTATTTGAGTAATCATATTCTAACATATAGTCCTTCATCATTAAAAATGTGTGAATTTAGTCCTTTTAATCAAATTTTGTTAAGTTATTTGACGTTTCAAGCGCATTTCATGATAGTATTTGAATTGTTTACCCCCATTTGACACATTTTAGCTTCAATGTTAACTCAAATATTATCATAAAATACATTTAAAAGGACAAATAAACTTAATAAAATTTGATAAGAAAGACTAAATCCACGCATTTCTAAAGATGAAATTGATATAAAGTTTCAAAAAGTGACTAATTTCACAATTCACTTAAACTTGAGGGACCAAAAACATATTTAACCCTTTTATTTATCATATAAGTGATGTCATTATCTAAAAAATTGTTAAAATTTATTTAATTTTTATAATTCCCTTAAAATATATTAAAAGAGTTTAATAATAAAATTCGTAAGATAAAACAATTAAGTGACAAAAATGAGCAATTAAGTTAAAACTATTTAATTTGATTTAATCAAAATACATTTAGTTAATTTGAATATATTATAATCTTATCTTTTGCACTACCTCTTTACACATTTTTTCAAGTTAATTAATTATTTTCTTTTTTAAACGAGATTTTATCCATGTTAACTTACCTTCATTTTCTTTTTTATGTTTTACCCTCATCCGTAAATTAATTTTTAATTAGTTTTTTTCACAACTTGAATGTTAAACAGAGTTTTATTTCATAATTTGAATAACTTACTGCAAAATTTAAATATTTAAATTATTATTTTACATTAATTTAATTATGTGTAATTCAGTATTAAAAATTAATTATTTATTATATATTTTAATCATATGAAAATATTATCCTACACTATACAAGTAAAGACAAGAAGAAAAAGAGAAAGGACAGGTGGCTAAAGGATAGAGCACCGTGACCCTACTCGGTGCCCAACACACAGATCGAGCTCAACTACTTCTCGCCACTGTGTCCTAACTCCCAACCCACGTCTTCTTCCTAACCTTTCTCCTCCTCAAACATTACAATTCTCAATTTCAGAGTCACCGGAATTAAAAAAATTCTGGCAAAAAAAAAAAAAACAAAGTTAGTTTTCTTTTTCTTTCTCCTCCGTGGTCCAGTGTTATTGTTTTTCTTCCTTTTTAAAAAAAAAATAAAAATAAAAATAAAGGGAAATTTTTTTGTGCTGAATTTTGCAGGTGAAAAATGGCGAGCTTAGTGGAGCAAGAGGGTGATGCCAGCGAGGAAACTTTCACTTTGGAGCTACCTGCTCCACCTGGTTGGAAGAAGAAGGTTTACCTCTGTTTCTCTTTCTGTTATTAATGCACTGTTTCGCTTTGACTATTTCGTTTCATGGGATTCTCTACTTAAGTCACTTTAATTGGCGTGTTTTGTGCCCCCCTTCTTGCTTTTGCTTCAATGTGGGTCTTCTTTTTTTGTTTTTCTCTCTCGCCATATTCGGTCTCCACTGCGTGATTTCAATACTCTGTGACTTTACATAAATTAGGGCTTTTTGTACCTTTGGCTAGTTTGTGTTCAATTGTCTATGCTGAATAAACGTGCTTCATAATTCTCATGAAATACATCCTGAAAAATTGTATAAAAGACGAGTGTCAGGTGTTTGTTAGGGTTCTCTGGTCTCGCCCAATATTTTCTATATCTGGAAATGCGTTTTGATTGATTCTATTGTTATGTAAATATATCCACAGACACGTTTATAACCTTTATATGCGAAATTGGTAATGTATTATTTATAGGACTAACTCATTCATACTGAAATTTTGACATGAATGAATATGTTTTTGGCTTTGGATTTTAATGTTTTTCAATGCGTAATAAGGGGTTATCATTGGACTCGAGTTAACTTTTTTTGTTCTAGCATACTTTGTTTATTGCATTAAACTTGTTTTGAATTTGGCAGCTTATCGCAGGATAATGATTAGTATTTTCTAGCTGGAATAGTTTTGTTGGTTGTTTTTCCCTCCAGAAACAAGTAAAGTGTGTAACAATCGTGAAATATATTCCTTTTTCATTATGATAAATGAATATGTAGCGTAGCTTTTCAGAAAGAAACAAAAGTGTTTACGCTGAATTGCTGGAATGAAGTCAGCGTTTTGTGTTTTGCTTGATGCTTTTTGAAAATATTTATTACTGGGGAATTGTGATTGGTTTTTTAGGAGATGAGGAAAGAAGAGAAGCTACAAAAATTTGGAAAATGTCAAAAATCATTTCATGTTTGAGATTCGAAGTAATTTTGCATCTCAGAGTTTTGTTCTCAAAGTTATGTTTTTGTGGTGTTGTACTAGCTCTCTAATATACCCAGCTGATTTTCTGAATTTTTTCTAGTATTCATCCCACATGAAATTACTTTGCATATATAAAATAACTCAGCAGTTCTTACTTGACTTTTGTTGTTTTGAATACATTGAATGACTGGTTATACTGAAAATATTTTGGAAGCTGCATGCTACTCTAGATTAGCTCTTTTAAGCTGGTTAGGTTGGACTCCAAGCCCCTTCTGTGATAACTCATGCCATGCATCACGGGATTTTCAATTCCGTACAAATCAAAGCAAGAAAAATGGGTTAGCCACTTAGGAGTCAATTGAACTGCAACCATGGGGCAGTGGAGCAGAGCAATCCCCCAATGCTCCTGAAGAATTTGTCACAGCCGTAATGCAATCAGTTGCAGCAAAAATCATGCATTTTGTGGACTTCGCAGCTGCGCGCCCGTCCCTGGAAGGCCTCCATGCCATCAAAGTGGGTCACAACCTATGGGCCAACCCGGCCCACCACGGGTTTGGGCCGGGTTAGGTTGAATTTTTTTTACAAATGTTAGTACGAGTTAATTTTTGACCTGGTCCACCAAGAACCCGGCTCAACCGGGTTGAACCCATGATGAGGCGAGTTGGCCCACCAACCCGTATGGTCACATACATTATGTTGGGCTTTGCAAAGTTGGACTGTTTTTTTAACCAAACACATTAGTAGGTTGGCAAATGGAAACCTAGCTTCAACTCCAAATAGATGGAGATAAAGAAGATGTTTAATAGATGGAAATATTGTGGATTTATCCATTTAAGACTCTAATATAATAGTTGGATAAATGACAAGAATGCTTTGATCTTAGATAATAATTTTTTTTTTAATTTTGATTTGTATTAGAGTTTAACATCATTTTGGATTATATTTAAATTATATTGAAGTTTTAAATTTTAATCCAAATTATAATTTATGACTTAAGAAAAAAAAATATATTTTATTTTAATTAAGTGGACTAATGAGTCAACCCATTTAATCCACTAATCTGTGATGGGTCGGGCCGAATTCGAAGTTTTTTGACTTGCTTATAAGTAAACTGGGTCGGGCCCACTAAGTGGCCAACCCGTGATGGGTCGGGTCGTACCGGGCCGGGTAACCCATTTTGACCGCTCTAATCACCACCCTCTAGCTGCCACTTAAGTCCCAGTGCTCCCATATCTGTGTTCTGCCATCTGTCATGGGGAATTAGGGTTGCAATTTGGCTTTCATAGCTGCTGCTGCGGGTACTTAGCTACCAGTACCACTTAGCGGAAGGGTCCTAGTGTTTAAGGGGAATTGAGCCCACGCGTATTTCTGTTTTCATCTTTCTGGTTTTATTTGTTGGGACTCAATTTGAATCCAATTTAGTTTTTTTTTTTTTTTTTTTTTTTTTTTTTTTTTTAAAAATTTTTTTTATTTTATTATTTTAAATAAAAAAATAAATAAAAAAATTAAAATAATTAAAATTTTTTTGTGTAAAACATTGATATAATATAATATATTAAATAATAAAAATAATAATAAGTCTAACAGTATTAAATGTATATTAAATTATTGAAAGCAATATATATAATAACCTGATTAATAATAAGAACTTAAAAATGCATAATATATGATATAATAGGTTAAAGAATAATAATATTAAAAAATATGTATTGTTTTGATTGGGGTTTTCATTCCCCTCTCCAAGTTGAGTTTTCATTCCCCTCTTCGATCCTTGGTAGGATCTTGATTTTAACAACCTTCCTCGAAAGCTGTGAGTGAGGTTATCTTTCTATATTTGGCAATATATCTTTTACATATTGCCGTTGGAATCAGACTACGACTTGTTTTATATATCACAACCTTGACAGAAGATAGAACTATTACGACAAATCATTAACATTTAGTGCAATGGATGCAACAAAATTTGTCATTTATAATTTATGATCTTAAGAAGTTATGCAAGCCCTGTATCAGCGAGTCAATTATCCAAACTTTTTTAACAACTAAGATTGATAAATTTACTGGACATAAAAAAATTCAATAGGCCATTCTTTTCACTGATATAATGCATTGGTTAGATTTAAATTTTAGAGGCTTTATGACACAGTTCAATTGATATGTTTCTTACAAAATCATAAAATCATGTATATGCAATATCATTAAAATGTTTATGATGGCCCAACGTCAGATTGGCCGCCAATCCTCATATATTGGGAAAAAAGAAATTGATTAAATACAAATTTGAAATAAGAGTTCAGTTAAGAAAGTGAAAAATTCTAATAGATTAGTCTATTGCTGTTAAAAGATTGGTGATGGAGAGCTGTGATCGTGCCATCAGGGATTGAGAAATGAGCAAGTTTGGGGGAGATAGGATGAATCTTTCATGAGTGTAGTTTGTTTCAATGTTTTAAATATCAATCTTTCATGAGTGTAGCAGAGTGGTTTTCTGTAGAAGCAGTGATTGACCAAGTAGGGGCTTGAATAGCAGTTTTAGTCGACAGGATAGCAGCACTATGCGTTGATCTCCAAAATATCCTCTGAGAAGAGAAGTTAGTGATACTTTGGGGGGCTATTTTCAGATTTTAGTTTCCAAAAATAAAATTTACAGCTGTAATAGTAATGAGAATCATTAAAACTTGGATTTAGAAGATGTTACTTGATGGTTGATGTTTCCTATCTTGGAAGCTTGTATTTGACTTTTCTTTAGAGTATTTACTCGTTTGTTTTGTTTAAGATACCTGTGACTTTTTATTGGAATCATGAATGTCATGAATTTCGAGTAACTTTATTGTTGTTTAGAATTTATATGTATACTATATGATATGAACTAAAAACTTCAGAAAGCAATTTTGGGGTCAGCTGCAATGCGCCACTGTTTGAGATTTAAAATGATGATATGTTTCCTCTGTATTCTTCTTTCTTTCCTTGTTTGTTTCTTTTATGTTCTTTGTTGCTGGGTTCTTTAATGAGGAGTTTGCTCCTCATGTGATATCCCTAAAATCTGCAGTGAAATACCAGATTCTATTGTCAATAATACTATTGGGATGATTTCTGAACGTGATTGGAGAAGATACCCTAGAAAACTACCTTATGTTGATGTTGTATTATTAATATTAATGTTGGTAAACCTTGGTTGAAGGTTTTGAAAAGAGGGTGGATCTTTCCACTCAAGCTTCAAGAGGCTCAAGAGAGAAGTTAGGAGAAAGAAACTTGCACCTATGAAGATTTTGTTAGGAACAAGGCAATAAATGAAAGAATTAGGAGAGAAAAATAAACGACACAAGAATTTAATGTGGTTCAGCGTACAATGTATATGCCTACATCCACGACTACACTAGGAAATATTTTTATTTCGAGTTAGGTCCTTGGGATGTTTATGATGAACGTCTAACCAAGGATTAGGGAGAATGAGTCGTTTTTTACAATGTTCACTGAATGATTAAGAAAATAGAAAACATGGAAGAAGATATGATGATGAAGACACCACAATCACAAATGATTAATTAGTCAAGGAAGATTTGTCACCTTGAATTAGAAATTCAAACATAGGACTCAAAAGTTCTACTCAAGAACTTTAAGAAAATTTTTCCCACAAAGCAAAAGCTTTTGTTTATAAAATGAGTCTTAAACTATGAGAAAAGTTAACCTAAGCCTATTTATACTAGGGACTAAGACTACTAGGCCCATCCACTAATTTTACCCATCCCATAAGGCATCTAATTAACAAACAAAAATAATGCCCATAAAAGCCTCTAATTATAAATATAAAAATAAATACAAAGGCCCACTAAAGACGCAACACAAAAATTAAATTTTTATTCTAATCTTAAGCCTTCTTGGTCCTTTATCCATGCACCCATCATACTGAGAATTAGACTTCGGATTTAGTTCTTTATACCTACAAACAAACATAAGTGTTGGGTGTATGCAAATGTTAAGTAATCTAAAGAAAATGTATCTAAATCGAGATTTGAGTCTTATGAGGCAAATCTCTTACTATCAATATGTTTGTAGATCTTTCTCAAGGACAAATGATACCTTATTAAAAAAACATCAAACAACACTAAAATTAATGTACTATTTTCAAGTTTCACAACTAAGTCAATCCAATGCAAATATTAGAAACTTCCTCAAAAGCAACAAAAATCTAAGAACAATGTTCTTTAAATTCCATACAATGTTGGTTAAATTTAAGGCTAAAGGACTAAGTATTTAATATATAGTCATCCATCCCCTAGCTTGGTTCTTCTTTCATCTTCTTTTCTTCAAATTATTTTTTCCATTGCTCCTTAATATACAACTCTTCCCTGGGTAACAAAACAAAATGATTTACATGATTAGCGTAATTTCAAATACAAGTTAGATTCATAATTTGAAATAGAAGAAGAGATCCAAATTCTGCAATCCATTTTTACGGATTGTTTGCTAATCATGTCACTAGAGGACTTTAAAGTACTCTTCCACTTCTCATGTTTTTTTCTAACTTTTCTTTTTCTTCTTTTTTCTAAACTCCTTTACTCTTTTTTCTCTTAATCTCTTATTTATCCTCTCTCTCTTGGCTTTCTCTTTCTCCTCTCTTTAATTTCTCTTTTTAGCGTTTCTTTGTTTTCTCTAAACTCCTCCTTAAGTTTCCCTCTCTTATTCATCAAGTTTCTTCAATTTTTGTCTTATTTCTCTGTATCTTCTTTCAAATATTTTTTTCTGTCTTATTTATTTTTGTCATACTTCAAATTAAATTGTCAAGAAAATCAGGGGATCTTACCACTCTTCTCATGTGTTTTTACACGCTAGTGGATGGTTCTACTCTGTGTTAACACTCAAATTGGCTTTTCAATAATGCAAGACCTTTTTCCTATCTCCACTTAAGTTTCTTACAATAATAATCAAAATAATCTATTATCAGGGTTTACTTTTAAGAGTGGCAATCACAAGATTTAAAACATAATTTTAGCACCAACAGAAGAGAAGTGGCGAAGAACAATTTCACTTCCAATAACCAAGACAAACATAATTCCTACGAGAGAACAAAAATTAGAGAAGACACTTCATGCTCAGGACAATTGATAACTTAGGAAAACAAGAAAAACAATTTGCTAAGAAGAAACAAAACAAAACAAGATAGACAAGAATCTAGAACAAGGAAACTTAGTTAAGATAAGTTGAGTTCACCCGGTCCAGAAAAAAAAAAAAAGCTTCGAGAACTTGATTACCTCAAGTAAAAAATCTTCTGAACCAATTTCAAACGATGGGTCACTTGCTCTTCCTCTCTTTCATTATCCACAAGTTTCGACCAGACTTGATGTAAATTGCATTGAAGAACCAAATCAACCCCCAAATCTTTAATTCATTCAGATTAGGATTCAAACAAGCAGTTAACATTAGGGTTTTTGTAACACCTACTTGGCAGCCAATGCAATGACTTCTTGCAGCCTTCAAAGCAATCAAATTTCTGTGGCTATTTTGCAATTTTTTGTTTTTGTTTTTTTTGCAGAAACGCATGTAGGCAGCCCTATTTCCCACTAAATTGACGTTCAAGAAGTAGCACTAGTAACAAGCTATTATATCAGATGGTGATGTTTCTTCTATGCCTCTATGAATTCCGGATCTAAGACATGATGTAACACATTACAAAACTCAAAATTGGGTGGTTTCTAACACGAGGTCAAAGTTTGCGATTTGATTGCAATTTTGACTCCTAAAACACTAAAAAGGGTTTTGTGAAACTCAATTTATGATTGAAAGTAAATTGAAGAAATATGAACCCTAAAGTTTCAGTATTGGGATTAAAAGATTCTGAGTTGTAGAAGTGCAATTAGAAAGAATGAGAATGCCAGGGTAAGTGCCACAAACAAAAGATGTTTAATAAGTCTTGTGGATAGTCTCTACTTCTTGATAACACCAAATTGTTCAAAGGAAAAACCCTAGCAGAGAAATTTCTCATTCTCATTGATAACTAAAACATTTTGTTCATTCAATTCATTCCTAAATTACGCACACTGTGCATTTGGAAGTAAATAAATGAAAAAAAAAAAAAAATCTAACATTGAAAGTATATCTAATATGTCTAGGTGGTTAAGTGAATCATAGTTAAGCTTGAGCTCAAGGGTCCCAATCCTACATTTACTGTTCACTTCAAGGATGTTCCCCTTTCCTCTCAGTCTTGTCCCCATTCCTAACACAATAATTCAACCAAAATCTTGAATTATGATTGTTCTTTTTTGGTTGATTTTTCCTGTAAGATGATGATAAACAAATTACATACTGTACTTCATTGCAGTTCGTCCCAAAGAAAGCTGGGACTCCGAAAAAAAATGAGATTGTGTTCACTGCACCAACAGGAGAGGAGATCAATAACAGGAAGCAGTTGGAAAAATATTTGAAGGCACACCCTGGTGGTCCTGCTGTATCAGAATTTGATTGGGGCACTGGTGAGACCCCAAGAAGATCTGCAAGAATCAGTGAGAAGGCCAAGGCAGCTCCTCCAACAGAAAGCGAAGCCCCAAAGAAACGTAGTAAAAGAACACCAGCTTCACAGAAAGAAACTTCCCAGGAGGAAAAAGAAGAGGAGGACACAAAGGAAACGGAGATGCAAGCAGCTGATGAAATCTCCAAGGTTGATGAAGATCTAGAGAAGGAAAAGAATGTGGTAACGGAAAATCAAGATGACAAGAGTGCAGAGGATACAAATATCAACAAATCAACTCACCCTGGAGATGCTAAAGCTGGAGAAAATGTTGAGGTACGTAATGATGATGAAAAATCAAATGCTGCTGATGGAGAACTACACGCATTGAAAGATGAAGTTGTTGACAAAGGAACTGAGGGTGCAGTTTCTCTGAGAAAAGATGAAGAAAAGATTGAGCAACCACGGGAAGAGACAAAAGAATATCACAGGTCTGGGGAGCCAGAGAAATCTGAAACATGCAGTACTGCTGACAAAACAGTTGAAGTGGAAGGAGTGAATACAGAAGAGTACATCAAAAGTACTAGTAAACTTGAAGAAGTTGAGAAAATAGAAGGAACGAAAGTGAATAGTGAAGAACATGACAAGCTTGATGAGATAAATAAGAAGGTTGAAGCTGAGTTGACTGTGAATGGCAATCATGGGAGTTGAACTGGTGAGGTCAAAGCTTGGAGCAGGCAATAGATTAATAAGCTCTAGGTGTCTCCTCATTCTGACCCTTCTAAATCTGTTTGAAGATGACTGTAGTTTTTGTTAATGTTATATATCTGATTGTTTATTGAAACTACAATATACATTTACAGAGCATAGCCATGTAATGTACCATCTGTGCGTGTATTGAACAGATGTGTAGCTTGTAGTTCCTGTTGTGACATGATGGAAGATGTATGATATAGACATCAATCATATGTAAGGCAGTGATCCTAAATATCCTAGTCTTATGCTATTATGGTAGGTCTTGTCTAAGTAATTTCGTCCAGATTGAACAACGGTTCACATGGAATTACCATTTTCTTTTTCATGGATTTGGATTATTTCACTTTTCTAGATCACGTGAAAATGATCAATTATGAATTATTCTATTTGTAAACCTTTAACCCACAAAAATTTGTTTGTACTCTGTTTCAATTTTAGTTTGTGTTCTTTTGGAAGGAAGAATTAGAAGGAGAAGGAGAGGGAGAGGAAGAGATTAAAAGGATTAGAGGGTGAAGTTAGTGTTGTTTCTTTTAAGGGATTTAGAGGTCATTTTAGAATGAATTAAAGAATGAAAGTTTGTGATTAAATTGATTGATGTGTTATGAAATAAAGCGAATAACAGAGAGAATAGAGAAGAAACAATAGATAATAGAGAATAAGAAAATAGGGAGCAACTCATCTGTATATTATTATTGATAGAAAGAGTCCTATTTATAGATACAATATGTAATCCATAAAGGAAACAAATCAACTTAGTTAATACAAATATTTACCATAAAGAGTAATGAATCATATGAGTAAATGTATCAAATCAATGGACAATCATTAATTCATAACACTCCCCCTTGAGTGTCCATTGATAAAGAATGTGCCTCGTTAAAACCTTACTAGGAAAAACCCTTTGGGATAAAAAACCTAGTGAAGGAAAAAGAGTACAACATTCTGTATTCTTTAATACAATATTGTTCATCACATATTCTATTTCTCCCCCCATGTAAACTTACATCATTAAGGTGATAGAGTCCGAATTTGTGAGTCATTTGCTCAAAAGTTTTTCTTGACAAAAACTTTATAAATAGACTTGTCATATTTGCAGATGAACGAATTTTTGGATATCTATATCATCCTTTCAATTGAACAATACACTATTGTCTTCATATATGGTTGTTGATTCCATCTTTCTCGGGGATAGTCACAAGTTTCTTGCACATGTTGAATTA
>Ga0214542_1010568_pt1 | contig 13368 bp, 7 predicted proteins | sample CNSS1metaG_FD_160096 | JGI IMG/M metagenome (GOLD analysis project Ga0214542, IMG submission 160096) | Root nodule microbial communities from cowpea collected in UCLA plant growth center, Los Angeles, California, USA - CNSS1 | ecosystem: Host-associated > Plants > Roots > Nodule | place: USA...
GGATACTATGATATCCATACCCGTCCCATTAACATATGGGTATAAAAAATACTCGTACTCGTGGGTAGCGGGTATCCATTTTTAATATCCGTTTCTTACCCATTGCGGGTTTTATCCGCGGATACCCACGGGTACGGATATTTTTGACATCCCTAGGTTCAACCCAGGTAAGCAGGGTTAAACATTAACCTGTACTGGAATTTGTAAAAAAAATTCAACTCAAACCGTCTCAAATTCATGGTAGGCCAAGTTGGCCCACGATTTCTGACCCACTTTAACAACTCTAGTTATTGGCACATATTTGTTTTTCTTAATAAAATAAATTAAACCATGTCAACGGTCTAACCCGATATATTTTTTATTACCATGCACATTTGAACTTCAGAAAATTACCACGTCATCATTTGTGGTTGTTCATGCATGTTAACTTATAACCTACACATAACTGTGCAAAAACTAGAAAAAATATTATTATTATTATTATTATTATTAACTATAATATAGAAAATCACTACCTAAATTATTAGTGAAATTATTAATATTGCTATTATTGTTAATATTATTATTACATATTGCTTTTATAAGTTATATATTATTATTATTATTAAATTTATTAATATTGTTAATAATAATAACATTATTAGTATTATTAATAATATTAATATATAATATATTAATATTATTATAAATATGGGGGAAAGTAGAGATGACAAATAAACTCGTCTCGTGGGTATTGTTCAAACCTGTTCCCGTTTTGACAGGGAATCTTCACATTGATTGGATATGGGTATAAGTATGAGAAATCACTGAGTTTTCAATTGGGTATGAGGATGGGTATTGGGATGTATATATCTGCCCCATTCCCGCCTTCGTACCCGCCAGAATACTTGTCCTCGCCATATCTTCGTCCCCATTTAAATTATGAAAATATTCATAATTAATTAAGTAACCTTATATATATATATATATATATATATATATATATATATATATATATTACTACACACTTTCTATTTTTTATTTCTTTTAATTGTTTGGTTTGTCATTAAATTCATTCACATCTCCAATATATATATTTTTAAGACTTTTAATTTAACTGTTTAATAGCATAAACATTTCCTTTACTAAGTAACATAGCAAATTTATCTTCTTTACTCTATTATTATTAATTTTAGTTTCACTTGAAGAACCTTTTTGTTTCGTTAAAACAATTTTCATTATTTTTTCAACCATTGACTATTTTGATATTTTTGATCAAGTGATGCAATATATTTTTTTAGTGTATAAAAAAGAGATTCATTAGAATTTAAAAAATTGAAGTAAAGAGACATTTAAAATATATTTTAATTTGAATATTTGTTTTGCAAATTTAATAAATGTTTTGGTTTTCATCAAAATTATATTTTATATTCTAATTTGAAATATATGCAATTATAATTTTTTTCTAAATATTTTATATCGAAGAAGCAATTGTCCTCTTAATATTGAATATTTGATATATTATGTTGTCTTTACCGTAACTTTTTATTATTTTATAAAAATTAATTAATTAATATTGAAATAGTAAGAAAACGAGTATGTGTATGGATATGAGAATATACCCATTATCCGATGGGAATGAGAATGAGATAAAATTTTGATATCCGTTGATTTTGATACCCCATCCCCGCCCCGTTCGTTGTCATCACTAGAGAAAAGAAAAAATTAAAAAAATTATTATTTCATATTTTTTTTATTAATATGATAATACAATTCATTATTTTTTTATTATAACTATAATTATAATAATAATAATAATTATTATATATATTATTATTAATATAATTATAATTATTACTCTAAATATTATTTTTACTAATATTATTACTCATATTATTAACATTACTGATAATATATTATGTTTATAATAATAATAATTATTATATTATTATAGTGGTATTACTATTGTTAGTATTATAAGTATAGTATTTACATATATATTTTACTTTTATTTACTACAAGATTATATTTTAATTATTTGTATTTTAATTTGTTTTGTTGTTGATTTATCTTTACATTTGAGTAATTAGTTAAATTCAAAAAAGTAGTTACTAAAATTAGTAAAACAATAAACTTAAAAAGTAATTTTTTATTATTAATAATCATTTATTAATAATCATTTAAATTTAAAAAAATTATTATTATTATTAAAATTAATCTATGACTATCTATAAAAATATATAAAGGGGATTCCCCTTTTTGTGTCCACATTTCAAAATACCAATTTTACCCTTTAAATATAATAATTTACTAAATTTTTTAAAATTGACTGTTATTTTTATAAGCTTTTTATAAAATCGGTTATCTCTATATTATCACATACTGATATAATATTATGCATATTTAAAAAATACATACACACAGGCACCATCGCGCCTGTGTTTACGCTAGTATATATAAAGGGGATTCCCTCTTTTGTGTTGTGTCCACATTTCATAATTCCAACTTTACCCTTTATAAAGGGGATTCCCTCTTTTGTGTCCACATTTCATAATTCCAACTTTACCCTTTATTATTTAATTATTTATTAAATTTTTATAAAGGAGATCCCCTCTTTTGTGTCCACATTTCATAATTCCAACTTTACCCTTTACAATTTAATTATTTATTAAATTTTTAAAAATTAACGGTTACTTTTACAAGTTTTTATAAAACTATTTACTTATCTCCTTCTTTTTTCTCTTACTATTCATCAATAGTTATTTTTCTCATATTTTCTCCATACATTTCACTTTAATTTTTATAAATATACTTTTATTTTGTTTATTAACTTAATAACATTACAATATCATCAATTATCAATTATTAATATAATTCAAAAAATGCGTACACACAGGCGCGATAATATCTGTGCTTACGCTAGTATTAATATAACAATAATAAGTATTATTATTTTCCGCATTTTATTTTAAATAATATTAATATTATTATTAATAATATAATTTATTATTGTACAAATTATTAGAAGTATTAGTTGTAATATTATTATTATTATTATTATTAATAACATTATTATTATTTATTATTATTAGTAATAGTACTATTATCCTTATCATAAATAATTTTAGTGTTATTAATATTATTTCAATTTTGACACGGAATTATATTTTAATTACTGACATTTTTACTATTTGAATTATAGTAATTAGATACACATTTTAAATTTATATACTACGAGATTATATTTTAATTACTCGTATTTTTATTTTCTTTGTTGTTGATACATATGAATAATTAGCTGAAATAAGAAAAGTAATTACTGACTGGATTATATTTTAATTACTTGCATTTTTATTTTCTTTGTTGTTGTTTTATCTTTACATCTAAGTAATTAGTTGAAATAGAAAACGTAGCTACCGACTTTAATAAAATAATAAAACTAAAATGTAAATTTTTTATTATGAATAATCATTTAAATTTAAAAAATAATAATTAGTATTAGTATTAGTATTAATATAATCATATTTATTATTATTATTATTTTATTTAAAATAATATTAGTATTATTATTATTATTATTATTATTATATTAATATCAATCTTAGTGTTATTATTATTTGAATTGTAGTATTTAGATATACATTTTATCTTTATCTACCCTAAGATTATATTATAATTACTTGCATTTTTATTTGCTTTGTTGTTGATTTATCTTTACTTGAATTCAAGAAGTAGTTACTAAAATTAGTAAAATAATAAAATTAAATTTTTTATTATTATGAATAATCATTATAATTTAAAAAATAATAATTAAGAGAGGTAATTGTAAAAATAAAATAGGACACCATGTATCTCTTTTACATATGTGATTGTTGTATTAATCTTATTATTATTATTATTATTATTATTATTATTATTATTATTATTATATTATTACAATTAGACACATATTTTATTTTTATTTGTTATGTTCTAATTACTTGCACTTTTAATTTTTGTTGTTGTTGATTTATTATTACATTTGAGTAATCACATAAAAAAATATTTACTAAAATTATTAAAATAGTATAACTAAAAAAATAATTTTTTATTATGAATAATATTTAAATTAAAAAATAATAATAATTAAGCAGATAAAATTATAAAAACAAAATAAGACACCAAAAATATATATCTATTCATATATGCAGTTATTCTATTATTATTATTATTATTATTATTATATTTAGACACACATTTTTTTTTATTTACTCTGAAATCCTATTTCAATTAATTGGATTTGTTTATTTTATTGTTGATGTATCTCTATATATAAAATGTGTTACTCACTACTATAAATTTATGAAGTACCTTTAAATTTGTTTCTTTTTTAAACATAAATCTCTTAGAAAAAATTGTTGTAATTTACTTATTATAAGATTTTTTCTTGTTGATTTAAATTTCTAGAAAATTTCATATTTGTTACAAATGTTTTTACGAATTTAGATCAGTAAAAACGTGTTAAATATATCTTAAAATTTGACATGAAACTACTAAATTTTCTACTAATTTTCATTTTATTTTTTAGCAAGATTTTCATGTGAATATTACTGAAAAATTATTTATTATTTAATTTTATTTCACAACAAATTTGTATTCTTTTACATAATTTTCTATAAATTTATATTTGTTAAAAATTTACAATAATTATAATATCAACAATATTTTAATACACTACTGACAAAATAAATATTTTAAACATGTAAAGGATTTTTAAAATATTTATAATTTTAAATATTTATTTAATCGAAACTAATAATCTTTATTTTTATTTTATTTAAATATTTCTATTACAATGGCCATAAATTAAAAATATTATTAATCATATTATTACTAAATTTATAAAAATATAATATCATATTTTTATGAGTTAATTTATATCATATTTAAATACATAAAAAATGGTAAGTATACGTTATTACTAAAAAAATTGTATATTTCTTACTAATTTTTCTTTTTGAAAATTGTTACTTAGAAAATAATTACAAATTTTTCTATAAATAATAAATATAATATCAAATATATTATTTTTCTAAGAAAAACAGAAAAAAAAACGTGATATGAATTTCAGACTAGTTTACAATAAAAGAAAACACGAATTTAATAATCAATAGTTACAATAATATTTTTAATATTTATATTTATTATAATAATCATTATATATTCATTTATTTTTTATTTAATATAATTTTATATTTTTTAAAACAAATTTAATATGACTTTTAATGTCATATTAATATTAACAATTCCATTTTATTCATGGGATGGACACAATAAAACATATTAAATCTTTAAGAATTAATCTTATAATTATTAGAAAAGGTGTATTTATTTTATAGATTAAAAACTAATTACAATTATATTTTTTTAATATTTTTGAAATTATAATATATATATATATATATATATATATATATATTATTATATCATTATTTATTAAAACCATTTAACATTAAACTTCGAAATGATATTTTGACCATAACAACGGTTGAATAGCTAACTATAGTTCTTAGAAAATAAAATAAAAAATAATATAAAATGATAATACCAAGAGCAGGCTGTGAACAAAACAAACAAAACGGTTTCATTCTGCTTTAAAAATCAAAAGTCACCTGCTAACTCGTTCTCTTATTGTCCTTCTTCTTCTTTCTATTGAGAATGGAAGACCAAGGTGGTGGTGGTGGCACGAAACAAATGAATAATGCGTATGTGGACACGTCGAAAGCGGAGAAAGCGGTGTGGCTGATGAAATGTCCTCCCCTCGACTCTCGCTGCCTCCGCGCCCCTCCCTCCGACCCCTCTCGCCCCGTTGCCAAGGTCGTTGTCTCTATCGACCCTCTAAACTCCAACGATGACGATTCTCCTACTAAGGTTCTTCTCCTTTCCTCTATATACAAATAATGAATGTGTGGATGTCATGCCGTAATCCACATTGTGTGAGTGCAAATGGTTAGACCTAAAAATCAAGGACTCTGTTCTGGTAGGATCAATAGGGTATTATATTCCTTTTCAGTTGTTTTGATTAACAAAAGTGCGTCGAGGTAGAAAATAATGCATTACTTTTTGTAATCTACCGCCATTGTTTTCGTTGTAAATGATTTTTGAAATAAAATTTATGGATAGGTTTCTAGTATTTGGTTTTAAATTGCCGTTGTCGTTTCATCTATTTTTGAAATCACATACAAATGTTGCTGATGCAACCACATTTCGGTTGCATTACTGCCTCAGACACTAATACAACATTCATGTGCAACCAAAATCATAGTAGCAAGCGGATTTTGAGAACCTTGCTTTTCAATCAGAATTGAAGTTTTATTTAATCTTGGTAGTTTCTGTAATAAATATATGTATTAAAAATCAATTGGAGTTACTAAGGTGAAGCAATAAATGTGATAGAAGAATAGTGCGTTCAAAAGTTTAATCTATGAGAAATTTGGCAAATACAGCCACACTTTCAGTCGCATTGCGGTTTCGGACACTGAAAAATCTTGTCATTGCAGCCAAAGTCTTTGTTACAGATTGATTTATTAAACTTTGGTTTCTATTAGAATTGAAGTTTAATTTAACTTTGCTAATTTGCATAATAAATATATGTATTAAAAATCAACAAAATTACTAAGGTTAAAAGCTTTTTCTGCTTGGAGAATAACACCAAAAGCTTACACGAAACTTCTTCCAAGTTTTTTCCTATATCTTTTTGTTTAGGAAAATGATATGTATATTATACATTTATTTTGTATCATATGAAAATAGGTACTTTTACTATAGCCATTAGTAACACTTTTCCCTGTTATTTTTGTCCTTTTAAATTGATTGTTTAGTTAAAATACTCAGTTCACAATGGAGTTGGCTGGAGCTGAAGTTGGACATATACCTAAATGTTATGTTATGGATATGTTTAAAGACTTCATTCCCATGTCTGTGTTTTCAGACACACCGCAAGGTAAATAATTTTCATCTTTCGGTGACCATTTACATTGAAAGTTACTTTGGTGGATAGTTAAGCTCACTATTATTTATATCTCGGTTTGACGTGAAGTAGCTATGATTGTTTTCACTTATGAGATGTATATTACTTTAATATTATCACCTGGTAATTTTATGTCCTTGTCCATACTCCTATGTCTTTAAATGATCACCTGTATCATGGTGCTTATTATTGCTTATAATTGAAATGAGGGTGTTCCTTCATAAAAGAAAAAAATGAGGTCGTTCATTATTTTAAACACCTTAGGTTGAAACAAGTGGACCTCATGTGTATAAGCTATGAAATCATACGTTTTGAAATAATCAGAGGAGTTTATGATGCATGTGCATTCTTTTCTAAATTAGTTAGAAATTTGACCTTCCAAAAAAGCTAATCTGTTATAGCAAATCTTTTATTTGGACAATTACACTTCATTAGAGTAAATGTTCTTACGGAATTGAAATAATACCTTGCAAAGACTTCAAAGTACTCTATGTGTCCTATGCCAAGGTGTACTCGTCCTCTTTCAAATACTCATTCTTCCTTAATCGGATGAGGTTGTGCCTGCAGAAGACCCTCCAACACTCAAGTCAACAAGATGCTCTAGCAAGCGGTCAAAGCTAAGATTTAGTGATTAATGAAAAACATACCTAATTACCTAAAGCCACGTGGTATTTGTAATAATTTTTAGGAACTTTACCTGGCACATTATGTGGAATCTTATCTAGCCATGGACCTGGAACAGGAACCCACTTATCTATATGGGCATGTTCTTAGATGCCCACCTATTCCGATGGGGGCTGGTAAGTACCTGGCCTAAAGGTTTTACTAAGGCTAGGGACTAACCGACCTTGATCAGTACAGTAATCGTTGTAAGGCATATATGTAGAAACATGTTATCTTAATGTTTGTGATTTGTGTTTCTCAGGTGTTGTTTTTAACAACTAACAATCATTTAAAATATTTAGTTGCCGGATATTATTGGAATGAAATTCCCTATAAAGAGTATTAGGTTTATACTATTATCTATGTTTTTGGTTGTAAAAATTCCAAGAATGTTTTTCTTCAATTGTCTCTTATTACGAGGTTGAGAGGTCTCCTTGCTAATGCTTAACAAGTGGTTATTCTAGAGTGTTTCTTTGTTGGATATGCTAGAGAGACTGACAAGTTTATTTAGTTAATATGTTGGCCTTCTATATCTTAGTCTACAACTACAACATTACATGATATTTTATTCTCTGCTCTTCTACTTTGTTTCTTTTTCTTTTCCCTAAAGTTTTTTTTCTCTAGACAGGATTTGGTTGGATATCTAAAGCATCATTAATATCCTCTATCAAAGTTAACTTAGCAAAATGTAAATCCAACTGTTGAAATTTCTGTTGTTTTGTAGGAAAGATCTCCGTGGAGGGAAAAATACTAAATAGGTTTGACATGAAGCCCCATAATCAAAACCTTGAACTCTATGGGAAACTCTGCCGGGAAAGGACAAACAAGTATATGGTCAAAAGTAGACAAATTCAGGTTTTCTACTGGCTCTAGTTCTCCTTATCATGAGTTAGGCAAACAGTTACATTATCTTTGACTTCTGCATTCTATTTTCAGGTTATTGACAATGATAGTGGGGCACACATGAGGCCAATGCCAGGGATGATCAGTTTTTCAACTTCTGGCCCCCCTGTAATGGCTTATTATCCTTCTTGTTACCAATCGTAGTCCTTAATGAATTCATGTTAAGAGAATCCCCTTATTTTGGCAAAATGTTAGCTCTTCATCAGTTTATAACTTCCTGATCAAATCACATCTAGCCTTCCCCCTGACCCTTCTCCCCTCTTTTTCAGTTGATTATGAGATAAATGAGATATAGGGTGTTGAAGAGGTGGTATTGAGGACTATTTCTACAGGCTTGTTATGCAGTTCAATATTTTTAATTAATTTATACTTCAGTTGTAACAGATGTTTGTGTTGGATTAGGAAAAGAAGAAAACTCCTGCTAAAGCAACCGATACAAAGAGAACAAGAAGAGATCGTGGGGAGATGGAAGAGATTGTGTTTAAGCTATTTGAACGACAATCTAATTGGAGTTTACGAAACCTCATACAAGAAACCGACCAACCTGAAGTATGTGCTTTGAGTAGTTTTACTCTTAAAATTTAGATTTCTTGAATACTTGCACTTTAACAAACTTAAATCTCAAATATCTATGCAAAATGAACTACAACCACAAAAGTTTGTTGCTTATAATGAATATGCATATGTAGTGAATGCTCGTACCTGTCCGATATAATAATTTATGCAATTGAACTAATCTATTCAAGATAGGTTGATAAGTTAATCCAAGTTGTATACCTCATTTTCAGAGAATTTTTGAGAGATTAAGATTTCATGTCTGTATCATTTATGTTATTTTTATGAGAAATGATGAAGATAATGATGTATGTTGTACTTTTACTGCTTAGTAGGTAAGTCTCTACAAGCCCACACACCATTATGAAACAATATACTTTCAAATTGACATTTATTTGTTTGTGGTTATTAATTTAGTAGAGCCTGTTTTAACTAATGTGCTGGATCTTCACATTTTTACAGCAATTTTTGAAAGATATACTAAAAGACCTTTGTGTCTACAACAACAAAGGAACTAATCAAGGCACGTATGAACTAAAGCCTGAATACAGAAAATCTGGAGATTAAGTGACCTTCAAGTAGGTTTTATTTGTGCTCATCCATTTGTTAACCTCATTCAAATGATATGTAGCTTACTCATTTCAGTTTTATCATTATGTTCAAGTTGCAAATAAAGTAGCATGCATCTTGTTACAGCCTTTTCTGATTCTTCTACACGTTTTATTTTGTAGATTTCGGTACATCACAATTGATTTGTGTTCCTTGGTTCGAAAGCAGAACTAGATTAATTTTTGAACAATTTACAGTTATTGCAAAATTAACAAAAATTACAATGTGAAATTGCTCCGAAACTAGCAAATGGTACGAGAGGTTGAATTGTGTTGTGTTGAATTTCCTAAACTCTTTCTGAAACATAAATAAGTTTATTCAACTTTGGATGCTTGTAAGTCAACGGATGGATTTCTACTACTTCAAAGGTTGTTGATGTTTACAATCAATAAATTTACGCAACTTTGGATACATGCAAGTCATTGAATGCATTTCTACTGTTGCAAAGGTGGTAGATGTTTAGTCATTATATTCCCTTGTAGCGCTCATTTTTTGTGCAGTTCGTTGTTTTCTTCTATTCTGCTTAAAGTTAAGTTCGATGTTTTCTTCTGTTCTGCTTAAAGTTAAGTGACTCTAACTCGATTGACTCTCATGTCCTCTTTTTTGGTAAGAAAGTGTTCTTTCCACTAATCTTGCTACAAAAATGATTTGCTCATTTTACTGGTCGGCCGCCGACTTAGACGTTACATTGATTAACAGACCATAGCGGTTGTTATCCTATTACAGCCAATGGGGAGTTGACTGACCAACTTGTCATAGAGTACAATAATCATATAAGATAAATCATGTGTCTTAATTTCTCAATTCTAAACTTTTTTTTCCTTTACTTTATCATGTATTTTAATTTCTTATTTCTTAAAGATAAATAATGATTATCTTTTAATTCAAATTATAATGGAAAAAGCACAACTTATTTAAAAATGAGTAAAATAGTCACACAATATATTGAAGTAAAATTTATAGGACTGCTTAAAATTAGTAAATTTTCAGAGTTAAAAGAAAGGTAAGTATTGTTTAGTCACATGTATCTTTTTGTGCTATATTTTCTTTATCAACAACATGTATAACATATAGATGTAGTTCTGATCAATATTTAACACTCAAATATTACATGTCACTTTATTAAAATGCTGCAATAACTTTTCCAGAACATTCTTATTTAAGATTGCTTGCATATACTAATTTCTGCTCCAAAACTCTATTCTGCATAAAAAGAATTACCGAAAAACTCTACTTATAGAACTCCATCACTCCCACAGTAGCTGATATGTCACTACATGCAACATGAAACTTGGAAAAACCAGAACTCTTGCACAAGCTCTCAAATTCAATCTCAGTTCTTTCCCTCCCTCCATGTGCTAAAAGCATGTGATTGTCCACAATAGTACTATGTTTAGATGCATCACTTGAATTGGGAACCTCTGGAATTATATAATCCAAAACAATCACTTTCCCATGTGGTGGCAAAGCTTTGTGACAGTTTCTTAAAAATTTTATACAATCTTCATCTGCCCAGTTGTGACATATAGACTGAAATAACAAAAACCAAAGAAAAAAAATGTAATTAGAAATTTTATACTGTGTATTGAACTTTTTAAAAGTAGAAAATTAAACTCTATGTAATGCACCAACCTTTACCAAAATGGCATCCCCATTTGGAACACTTTCAAACATATCTCCTCCCACATGCTCCACACCTTCATGCAAAATGAGTGTTAATTTGCTGATTGAAAATTTTCACAAAGTTTTAAAATATTTGTAACCTCCTTATATATAGAGAAAGAGAAATTAGTATAAATGTACCTGGATGAGGAGGTGCATCTTGAATCATCTGAGGCAAATCAAAGTTAATCCCTTTAATCGAAGGGTATGCAGAGAGAATGAGTTTCAGGGTCTCTCCTACTCCACCTCCTACATCAACCAGTGTTGACAACCCTTCAAATCCTTTATATACTTTGAGTACTCTTTTCACTTCTATTGGACCAGCATGAGCCATTGCTTTGTAAAACATTTGATTCAACTCTGCATCCTTCTCCATATATTGATATGACAGCATTCCAAACACACTTTCAAAATGGTTACTGCAATTAGGGTCCAGAAATGCACCTTTTGCATCCTTCCTATTAAGAGCGCAAACAACTTTGAAACAGGTGAAATTAAACAGAGAAAATCGAGGTAAAATTAAAGTATTGATTACCAAAGGTCGTGAAATCCACGATGAAGTAAGGTTGAAAGTGGAGCCAAAGAGATTCCTTGATCATCATAAGCAAAGTATTGTCCAACTGGTGTGAGAGCATAAACTCTTTCTCTCTTACCATCTTCATCGGTGCGAATGGAGCAACGTAAAAGAGAGTAACTGACCAAGAGTGGCAACATTCTTTCAAGCCTATTAGCCAATTGTGGGTGCTGATTTGGAAGCAAAGAAGCAATCTCAGAAGCAGAAAAACTTGAGTCATCAGAACAACTTTTTGCCTTTGCTATCACATCAAACAAATTCATGTCTATAGCAGCGTTTAGAATTGCAGGGAGGACTCTGCTGAAACACAGCAACACAGCAGAACGGTATGCATCATCATCCACCTTCTCTACTTCCATAGGAATTTCACTCTCTTTCGAGTTAGAACCCATTCTCACTAGTGTTTAGTTGTTTTGTACTTTGTTTTATTTTGTCATGTTTATATAGACATAATATGATCCTTCATCTTCAATGTTGGAATATAAGTTTTCAATTTAGGTTGATGCAACTCTTTGATTAAAATATGTTAATATAATATAAAACTTAAAACTTTAATTATAAAAAAATATTTTAAAAAAATTAACAGTGAATTTTATTATTGTATTGAAATAAAAATTCAAAAAAATTAAAAGGCTTGTGCCATATAAATGCCTTATAATAATTATTGTGTTGCTATATTTAATATAATTGATGAGTTGGTGGGATAAGAAGGCTCGTGCAGGAGGCTGCTATCTAAGTATCACTTTTCTTTTGGTAGGTGTTGACTTCATTGGTCCATCCTTGGTACTTTAAATATTAAGTAAGTTGGTGATGTTGTAATTACAACATATATATATTTTTTAATGATGTTATAAAAAGAGTAAATTATGTAGATTTAAATCTGTTTTAATTAGACCAATGTATTAATAATGGCTTGAAAAATTAAGATAATCATAAGTTAATGCATTAAAAAAATGAGGAAACATATCTCTCCTGGTAATATAAAGAACTTTTCGTTTTTGATTTTTTAACTTATAACCCTTATGAACATACAAATACTAAAAAAATCTTTTAAAAGAAGAAAATAAAGCATTATATATTTTATTTTGACACGGCAAATGTATTCTTCTAATTTCTTACTATAGTCTCGTCTATTTAAAAGAAAATGCTTTTAATTATTTAACCAATTAATATTCTAAAAGCGTTAATTAACAAGATCTTAATCTGTATTTGTTTTTTTTTTTTTATAATTTGGTGGTATTTAGAATTGTAACCTTGAATAATCTTTCTTCCTACATAAGAACTTTGTATTAATTTTTAATCTTATATTTTGGAAAACAATGTTTGTTTACTCTTTTTAACAATAAATAGAAGTATATATCTTTACAAAGTTTAAATAAATATTTTTAATTGAAAATCAAACAAAATGTAATTT
>Ga0214542_1010571_pt1 | contig 13365 bp, 5 predicted proteins | sample CNSS1metaG_FD_160096 | JGI IMG/M metagenome (GOLD analysis project Ga0214542, IMG submission 160096) | Root nodule microbial communities from cowpea collected in UCLA plant growth center, Los Angeles, California, USA - CNSS1 | ecosystem: Host-associated > Plants > Roots > Nodule | place: USA...
ATAAATATATATATATATATATATATATATATATATAAAAAGCTGAATGTGTAAAAAAAAAAAAAAAACCAAAAAGTGAAGTCGTCAGGCCCAAGGACGACTTCACTTTCAAAATATATAGAAACTGGCTTCTCAGAGCACGGTTTCACTTTTTGAAAAAAAAAAAAAGAAACCGGCACGGTGGAGGACGACTTCACCTTTAATGTCGTCCTCCACCGCGACGACTTGACCCTATTTTGCAAAAAAAAAATTCAACGGACCCATTTTTACAAATTTTTGGTCCAAGTGACCCCTTTTTACAAAAAAACCGAACAACTAACTACATATAAAAAATTAAGATACTGTTTTGAATCAAAAACCTTAAGTCAAATAGGATTATTAGTTCTTTGTACATAATTATCTTACTCATTTTTATTCAAAAATTTCAACTCACCTTCTGAACAATAATATCATATATCAACATTATAGGATTTAGAGTTTAGGCTACGTAACACTTAACACCCCAAAACCATACATCATCTATGTTCAGTATAAAAATTAAAATTTTAATTTTCAAAATATGTACATAACAAAATAAAACATTAAACCATGTATACATATAAAGTCCTGAGGACAACAAATAACACCTGAAAAAATTACTAACTCTCTTTAGCTCCAAAACCTACACAATCACATGTTTCAATGTTTAAACACGGTCATGGCAGAATTACAATGTCTAACATAAAAATAAAAGATGAATTAATGTTTTAATGATATGTAGCAAAATTAATGTACGAACAAATTTATCAAATATGTGTTAAAAGTGATATCAAACATTCACATCACACAAATTCAACTTATGATTCGATAAACTATAATAAATTATATATATATATATATATATATATATATATATATATATATATATATATTTCAACTATCTATTTCTTATGTTTCTCTTCAAATATTTGTTAGTATTATGCTGTTGGCAAATCTCATTTTACTAATCTAGAACAACATGACAAGTTTGTATTATAATTAGAAAAAAGTTCTTTTTGAGACATTTGATAACTATTTGATAATGTTTATAAAGGTAAAATAATTTTAATAAAAATTAACTTTTATATTTAAAAAGAAAAAGAAAATAAATAATAATGAAAAATAATATTAAATGATAATAAAAAAAAGATAATGATATTTTGACTATTAAATTTTGACAACTTTCCCTTACAACATGATGTGTCATCTTCTAAATGGTTTTGGAATATTGAGAATGAGAAAATGGAGAAATTGAAAACCATTTAGAAGATGCCACCTAAATTTATAAAGAAAGTTGTCAAAATTTAATAGTTAAAAAATCATTTTCCTAAAAAAAAAAAAAAAAAGTGTTCTCAAAATACCAACTTTTCCCGAATAAAAGCTGGCCAGAGGAAAAAAAAAAGAAAGCCAAACCCAATTGTACCAGTTACAGGAGCAAAAGCACAATGAACCACCCAATATCCAGTAATTAACGTCTCTTGCAAGACAGACAGAAAAACTCAAGTACAGATATGGATACCTAAAACATAATTAATGAGCAAAGACTCACCTCAAGGTGTATAATATTGCATTATTCATTGTTTTTGTTACATCACAAACTAGTACAGCAAACTACAAACCTGAACCCACCAAATATTTCAATCATGGAGAGGCCATAGGTGAATTGGATTTATTAAATTCAACACGCATATTCAAATACTGATACTATGGATTTTACATACGATGACAAACATCAGTTAACTCGTGCTCATAGTGCATAGTTCCACTGAAAAGGATTTTGAGTGATATAAGTTTAGACCCTGGGATCTTTTGGAGGTGTATTAGCAATAGTCCATGCAAAACTAGCTAATCCATAGTAGTGTCGATTCCCTGCTACGCCTTCAATGGGAACTGCCTCAGAAATTTCTCTCAACTCACTTTCTGCTAATTTCAATGATACCCCACCAATGTTTTGATCCAGGTTCTTAATCTTAGTAGTGCCTGTTCGCTCCAAACAAATTCAGACAAATAATTAATTCAGTGTACACTTATGGATAACAACATTTAAGATGGTTGATTGATGACATTTCATATGTAATAAGAAATTGTATATAAAAACTTTTCCAATGTGTTTAGACGTACCCAATAATTGCACACTCAAAACAAAAACATACTAAATGCATGAGTTTATTGCAGATGTTCACCAGGAGAAAAGTACATATGTGTTTAATTTGTTGTGTTAACATTGCACAGGTGAATTAACAAACATATGCAGTGGATACTAGGTTGCCAGATTGAGGGTGCAAGACTCATAATCCATGCTGAGGTTTCTAGTTAATAGGAGTAGTAAGTGTGTTAGTTAAAATACTTTATCAATCTATTTATTTAAAACAGAAAAATATATTTAGTCACTCACCAGGAATAGGCGCAACATCATTGCCTTGGTGGAGCATCCATGCCAATGCCAACTGTGAAGGAGTGCAGTGGTGTTTCGCAGCAAGTTCTTCTATTTTCTCATACAATCTTTTGTTCTTGTCCAGGTTCTCAGTTTGGAAGCGTGGATGTCTCATCTGATAAGTGAAACAAATATTTATCATACACCGAGATTCATCTTAAAATCTTCCTTTTAAGTGAAGTCTTTTTGATGTGGAAAATCACTGCTTTTGTTGCGTTTTGATGAACACATAATCAAAGATGAAGAATATTGATAATTATTATACCAGTGAGCTAACAGTTGAAACAGTTTCCAGAACTCCTTTGCCACCAAAAAAACCTCGACCAAGAGGGCTGTATGGTACAATTCCAATGCCAAGCTCCCTGTATCAAACACATTCTTTTGATCACTTTTTCACGTAACTGCTGGTGTGTATGTTACTAATGGAGTAGAAGTTGAACTTACCTGCAGAGAGGAACAATCTCTTCCTCAATGTCACGAGTCCAGAGGGACCACTCCATTTGAACAGCAGTGATGGGATGAACAGCATGTGCTCTCCTTATAGTATCTGGACTTGCTTCAGATAATCCAATATACCTCACTTTCCCCTCTTCCACCAGTTTCTTGAGTTCACCTACCTGTAATATTATTACCATTACAAAACCATTGATATAATATGTACTAAAAACTATTGATATATAGATTTAGAGGAACAAATCCTTAACTGTATCTTCTATAGGTACTGACAAGTCCACTCTGTGCTGATAATAGAGATCAATGTACTCAACACCCAGACGTTCCAAGCTGCCTTCACAGCATGACCGCACATACTCTGGTGTGCCCTTAACAGACATTCCAGAAGAATCGATCTTTGTTATGCCAAATTTAGTAGCTATTTGGATCTTTTCTCTTGGTAGCTGCTTCAGAGCCTAGTCAAGCAGAATAAAAAAAAATAGTTAACCATCATGACAAAGCGATTCCACTGACCCTTTAGAAAAAGAAAACGCATTTTTGCAGTAGAAAATGATGGGTTTTTTTGTCAAACAGGTATCAAACATGTTTAAAGGGATAAGGAAGAGGAGGGAACACATTTTGATACCTTTCCGACCAAAATCTCGTTAGCATGGTCGACCCCATAAATATCAGCAGTGTCAAAAAAAGTGATTCCTTGATCGAATGCATGTTTGATAACAGATATGCCTTCATCTTCGCGAAGTGGATCATTGTAAGCTCCAGTGAGACCCATACAACCGTATCCCAACTTCGAAACCTGTTCAGAAAATGAGAAAATAAAGAACATGCTTGCAAAGTAATGAAATTGAATCATAAAAAAGAGAAAAATTAAGAACATTTAATACCTCAAGGCCTTGAGTTCCGAGTTTCACACGAGGAATTTTCACACTCTGCGCCATTTGATGAGTTCGCTGCAATGCCTTTGGTGTTGATCTTGATGAGTTTGTTGCTATAAACTACGTTTGAACTTTGACATATATATATATAGAGATATAGAGAGTGCAAGTGGGTCAACTATTTGAACTATTTGGAGGGAATTGAATTCTGTTACAGTAATTAAAGTCAACTTTTTTATTTCTTTTGTTGCAGTAAATTCTGCTTTACGTGTTTTTTGGTTATTTTTCTATTATATCTTAGTAATACACTAATTATTATTAATTTTAATGTTTTAAAATATATTAAAATGATATTTAAAATATCAATCGATTTAGCTACTTTTATAATTACAACAATAGTTATCTGAACGTATTAACATCGTCATTGAATATGTCACTAACGTTGATTTAATCACTTTACCAGTCATATCTTAACATACAAGACAAGCAATTAGAAGAGTAATTTGATTTTGCTTTTCCACTTTTTTCTGTTTGTTAATTATATCTTTGCAACTTTATTACAAGTTCGACTAGTTAAAATATTTGTAAGATTAATTTTTAGATAATTGACGTTAGAGAAAGTATTTTTTGAATCATATTGATTTCACACACAATGATAATTTATTGCTTTTGCACCGGCTTTTGAAAATGCATATAATCAATTAAAAAGATGAATTAATTGATTATTTTGTTAAGTGTTCAAATCTAGCACTACAAAAAGACTACGATATTCAGCGCGGTACTTTCACTGAGAAAAAAAAAAATAGTACGCTACTATGTGAATTGATTTAAATATTCTCGAGGTTAAGAACATATTCTTGGTGATTTTTTACTTGAAGTGTAATATATATATATATATATATATATATATATATATATATATATATATATATATATATATATATATATATTCTTGGTGATTCTTTCACAGAAAAATTTAAAGGGTAATTTAATTTTATAAAAAAATAAATAAATACTTTAGGTAAAATATGTTGATTGAATAAAAAAAATTTAAAAATTATGAAATTTTATAAGATTACTTAAATTGTTTGAAATTAAATAATTTTAAATTTTATTTAAAATGTAAAAATTGGAGTTTTTCATTTTTTTTATTAGAATGTGGAATTGCTGAATATTTATTAAAGTTTATTTATCTATACTCTGTTCACATTTTATTTCAACTTCATCCTTCAAATGACATTCTTTTTTAAATTTAATTATTCTTAATTTAAAATTTAACCAAATAAATAAAACTATTTATAATCAAATTGTAAAAAAAATTATATTTATTTTTATAATTAAAATTTATTATTTTTTGTTACTATAAAGTGGCATAACATATGTGTGTTCACTGCTAATATTAATAAGAATTCATTTTTTATTTAAATTATTATAATTATTTTGTTTTCGTAGTGGATAAGGAAGGTTACAAGGTATTCGACTTAAAGGAAAATTTTTCATGTCTCCACAAAGCAAACCCTATCTGCGTAACGTGGGGAGAAAAAAAAAAATCATGGTGTGTGAAATGAAGACCAAACAAACACTCCTATGTCGCGTAGTTGCTGAAAGAGAGAAATTCTTATGCATATTCTTGTTGCTCTTTGTTGTCCGTGATAAGTCACTTCTTGAATTCTTTGTGCTTCATATTGGCAACCCTAAATGAAAGTTTCTTCACCATTTCCTTTTTTTTTTGGGTTAAATATGTTTTTGGTCCCTCAAGTTTCAGCGAAATTTGGAATTAGTCCCTCATCAAAACTTTTGACAAATTTAGTCCTTCATCTTTCAAAATGCGTAAATTTAGTCCTTTTAACCAAATTTTGTTAAGTTTATCTCATGTTTCAAGCGCATTTCATGATAGTATTTAAGTTAACATTGAAGCAAAAATGTGTCAAACAGTATAAATAATTTAAATACTATCATGAAATGCGCTTGAAATGTCAGATAAACTTAACAAAATTTGGTTAAAAGGACTAAATTCACACATTTTGGAAGATGAAAGACTAAATTGGTCAAAAGTTTTGATGAGGGACTAAACCCAAATTTCGCTCAAACTTGAGGGACCAAAATCATATTTAACCCTTTTTTTTTTCCTATTGAAAAAATTTATACCTATACCTTTCAATATGTTTACACATTTATAACATCTAATAAAAAAGTAATATTTTCACTTTTATATAGTTAATTCGTTCTAAATTATCTTATATATGTTAAAATAAAAAGACTATTTTTATTGGTTTTTTGTAGGTATTTCGTTAGAAAAAATAGATTTTTGTGTATTATCGCCTTTTTATATTCACATATATTATTTCTTTACCTTTGTTATTTCAGATTTTGTATAAACTTTAGAATTAATCTCTTTAAGTGAGATGCTTCAAATCTACAAAAACAGGTTACTGATTATGTTTTCTTGTATCTATGTTTTATGTATTAAGACTTTACAAGAGAATAGACAATATAAGATTGATTGAGTACATATACAGGATGTCAAATGTGGCTAACTTTAAATTTGTATTTCTCAAAAAGAGTTTAATGATTTAAATATGTACTTCTTTTTAAATAATGTAACTATTCTCTTGCTACATAATTTTGAATTGTGTAACTTGGTACCTTTATGCATTTCTTTTTATTCTTCATCCGTGATTTAAATTAACTTTTTAGGTTAACAAAATAGAATTCATTTAGCAGTTAAGATTTATTTTACGTAGTGTCATGTTCCCATGCAGTAGGTTTACTAGTTAAAAGCAACTAATTTGAAATTAGTGGATTAAGAAAACTAATTAATTTATAACTACGTTGTGTTAATGGCAACAATAAAAAGTAACTTCATGGAAAATAAATGTATTATGTCGGAATTGAATATCATTTATTTTAATAAATCTACATTAATCATACGCATTTTAGTTAAAATTTACGAAAGATAGATGAAGATTGATTTATATTATTGAAAATTCGATTCAAGTATCATGATATATTTAATTTGAATTTTTATATGTATTTTAAATGCTCAGAACCTAAAAAATATTTTTTATTTATTATTTTGTAATAGTAATATTAAAATATAATATCATATTTTAATATTGTTGTTACACTATTATAACAGTTTTATTAATAGTAGTTTAATGTTGAATCAATTAATTTTGAAAATATTTTCACACTTATCCACTAATATTTCTGTAATAACTAAAAGAAATGGTTGTCACATATAATCTTGAATATACTTCTTTATATATTTATATGACTTATTTCCTCGTTGTATTTTTCTATTATGTTAAGTTCTTTGCTTCTATACTATATTGAAAGATTTGTTTTCCTTAAACTTAATTAATGGATGAAAATATCTCCAAATACATTCTTAAACTTAAATTATAATGAAAAAAAAAACAAGTTAATAAATGCATAATTAATAAAAAGTAATAATACACACAATATTATTGTAATATCAAGGAAGGTGTGTAAACTCATTGGAAAGACGGAATATTGATAAGACTTAAGTCAAATTTATATTATTTTAAATTTAAAATCTTAAGAGAAAAAAAATTAATGAATCTTTTTTTTTATATAAATGATGGTCAGTTTTTTATTTTTTTTTTCATTTTTACAATATAGAATCGTGATTTTTAACGTGTCAATTTTTTTTTCATCTAAAAATTTTCTTTAACCAATAAATGAAAAGCACAATATATAATCATAAATCAAAAAAAATATCAAAATGTCAAAGCATGTTTCATAAGTTGAAATCCAGGATCTTATTGTTGAATAAAAACGAGAAATTTTCACCTCAATTTTGCGTGGCACGTTTAGGATGACTTTAGAGTTCCACGTTCAGAAATTTTCATCCTGTCAATTCTGTTACTGTCCTCTTTTTGTCAACAAGATAACTTATTAGGCATGCAACACAAAATGAAATAAGTGCATTTAGTGTCAGGAATTAATACTAACCAAACATAAAAATATATCTAATTTTTCTATATTTTTCATTGATGTGATTATGCAGCCAACATCATTCTCACAAACTCCTCATAATCAACGAGACCGTCACCATCTAAATCAGCCTCTTTCACCATCTGTGCCACTTCTTCATCAGTCACCTTCTCTCCAATTGTCCTCATTACGGACCTCAACTGCACCCACACACGTATACACATTAACCCTTTTTATTCAAAACAAAACTCAATTAACACTCATAATCTCTCACTAATCAACAAATTTAACCTCACTGGCCGATATATAACCATCTTGATCTTTGTCAAACACTCTAAAAGCTTCCTTCAGTTCCTCTTCTGCTTCACTTTCCTTAATTTTCCGTACAATACAAGCGTCATGATCTACTACAGTATATGAAAATAAAGTAGAACAAAAATTAATGAACATGCGATTCGATTTGACGCACACCTTCATTTTTCTGGCCATGAGATTCAAGAATTCCCCGAATTCTATGGTTCCGTTGCCGTCTGTATCCACTTCACTCATCATGATTTGCAACTCCTCCAGCGTTGGATTCTCATCCAGTGATCGAATCGCAGTGCCTAATTCTTCGATGTTTATGCAGCCTTTTTTCTCCAATATATGAATATTTAGAACATATTAACGGAACAGAAATGCAATCAAGCATGTGATTGAGAAAATTAAGGGAGAAATTCAACAATCAAAAGAAAACGGAAGCGAGATCTCAAGAACGCGAAAAAAGAGGTGAAGAAACACATACGTACCATCTCCATCTTTGTCAAAGAGACAAAAGGCTTCCAAAAACTCTCCAATTTGTTCTTCCCTCAACGCCTCCTTCATGCTCACTCTCTACAATGATACACAAATACGGTATTTTCTAACTAACTTTCACCACAATACAAACTCATTTTATGCAGAGACGAGAGAGCACTATGCCATATATATACTCTTTCAATTATTTATTCTCGACGAAGATTCTATGAACTTTCTACCTTATTTTTTAGTTGTGTGAGTAAACATAATAAAAAAAATAGAGAAATAATATATACATATATATACACACATAATAGAAATATAAAAAATAGTGTGAAAACGAAATAGAGTATATAATAGTGTTTATATATAAATTCAATGACTGAACTGAATACGTGGTCGTTTTGACTAACTAGAGTCTAGGTATTTGTACTTGACTATTCAATTTGGCGAATTAGTGAAATTAGGTGTTTGGTTTTCGTACGAAACAAGGTCAGGAATGTACTTAGGTTTGAAAACAACAATTAAATTATTTTAATTATACCTGCCATGCATAAGCGTTGAACTTCTTTTACACACACTGTATATGTATAGAACGTACGGCACATGCAATTATATTTTATGAATAAATGTTGTGTATTGTAAAATATAATTAGAGCAAAAGAGACTATATTCAAAATTTTAAAGCATGTTAGACAAGAGCTTCAATATATAAAAAAGTATAAATAAAATAAAAATTAATGTAACCATCAATTAATTAATTTTCAAACTTCAAAACAAATGAGGTAATATAGTCCAGAAAAAAGTATAATGAAATTAAAGTGGAGAAATCTGAGTTGTAGCGTTTGGAAATTAACACAGAAGTTGACCGAAAGGGGGGAAAGAGGAAAAATATAAGTCCTACAAAAAAATCTATCCCATATTCCAAGGGCAAGAACATAACAAATAACAAATAGATAAACATATCTAATAAAAAAATATTAAATATATTTTTAGTTCCAAAGCATAAAATTAAAATTTATTACTTCAAAAAACTTTGATATATTTTAATTTTTAAATATAAAAAATAGAGTCATTTTAACTCAATAACATCAACTTTTTATTATATTAGACGATGTTTCAAACTAACTTTGAGAATTTAAACGTCTCAAATGGTATAAACAACTCAAACATCAATCAAAACGCTATTTAACACATCAAAACAAGTTCATGCCTTTGGATTATAATGACTATATTTATTCATTTTTCTTAAGTTTAAAAAGCAATTGGAACAAATACAAGTTTTAATTTTACGTTCAAATTTTGTTGAAAATCTTACATCGATTAGAGATAAGATCATTTCATAATATATAAGTAGGATGCAAACTTCACCTTACAAACCGGTTTTGTGCGTTGAGTTGGGTTTAAACTCTACTTCTAACAAATTTAGAAACTAAAAATATGTTTAATCCTAAAAAAACTACATAAAAACATGTTTTAATATATATATATATATATATATATATATATATATATATATATATATATATATATATATATATATTTTTTGTGGGATTGCTTCAAAAGCATATGCACATAAAAATCTTTACAAATAAAGGAAAACATTAATTTCCTATTTTTCATTATTTTCATCTAGCTATATATTCTTTATATTTTATATCTTGAGTTAATGGCACACTCCTTAAGAATAAACTATTTTTATAAAATGAGTTACTTAGATATTTTTAACAACTCCACTTTAATCGGAAAATTTAAATTATAAGTTTATATTATTATTATTTAAGCAGGAGAAAAAACAAATAAGAGCAATGTACAAGTTTAGTTGTGAAGAGTCATTGAGAAGGGGAAAATAAGTCCTGAAACAGTGGCGAATTTGGTGGTTGGCGCATTCTATAAGTTTAGTTTGGGCCACAGATTTGAAGACATACGGTGTCGTTTGGACTCTGCTTCACCGGCTAGTATACGCTACTACCTTTTTCAAAATCAGATTTCTTACTTTTTTGGCCAAATCTTTTTAGTCAAACTTTGGAAAACATATTTTGTCCTCTATTTTATTCATGCTTTAATAAATTTAAAATTAGAGTTTTATTAAAATGCATTAGTTCATATCAATTATGTTTATAATGTATTTTATTAATTGAAAGGAATCTTGCTATACTACATGTTAATACCAGATATAAAATTGTAGGGTTTATTTATATTGCATGGTAATGTTTTTTATTTCGTATACATTATAATATTTTTGTTTATTGTTATTCTTTTAAAAGTTTTAAACGTAAATACATCTGTTATCAATCAATATTCATAGCTATATTAAAATACTACTTATTGACTGTTCTAATCTATCCTATTTTTTCGTAAATAATTCTAAAAAACTCTGTTTAATAATGTTTATGGCTAGAAATAGGTTTTCATTGATATAATTATGATTCTAATAATTGACTTTGATTTTTATTCAGTAATTGAATAGCGTCTTTACCGGGAATTGGATCACATACACATGTTATAGAAAAGACCATCTTAATTGTCTATAGATCTTTTATTAAAAGTTTGGTCTTTATTCCATCAATTTATTTGACTTACAAACTTATTATAAAAAAATTAAAATTAATGATTTATGGTATTCTTAGTTCAAATAAATCCATTAATAATTTTGATTTTTTTAATTATTTTATATATTAGCATGTTATATGCATAAAAAAATATAACATAAATTGTCAAAAATCTATTTTATAATATTATCCATAAACAAAATATACAAGGTTATTTTTTAATAGTTTAATAAATTTAACTTTTTATGGTGAACATGTATTTTTCATATGTTTATTGTATGCTTTTGGATTTCAAGAAAGGAGTCACAACGGTTGAAGAATGAAAATTAAAGTCATGAAAAGTAGAACAAAAAGGAAAAAATAAAAGATTGAGAAATAAATTTTAGTACATTCACATGTGAAATATTTTAGAAAAAAGAATGCGAAATAATTAAGAAACCGTTTAATGTAAGAACATTTAAAAAGGAAAAACCACAGTTAATTAAGAAATCATTAAACTAAAAAAAACAATATTTTAGAAAAAGAATTATGTGAAATATCTATTGACTTCTCCATCGCTAAATCAAACAATCGTTTAATATTAAATCTTGTAAGATAATATCGTTATAAGATATTCTCTGTTATTGGATGATAAACTTACAAGTTAGAATTTTAAAATTGAGGAGTTGGAGTATGTAAGTTATTACAAACTACTAATTCCGATTTTGAATTATATGTTTAAAGAGTTGAGGCTTGTTAGTATTAACATTATAAGTTGGATCTTTATAAAACTTAATTGAATTTCAATTTCCTAATATATTTTTAATTGAATTTTTATTAATTTTTTATTTTATTTTATTGAGTACTCAATTTTCATATTTCTTTAATTGAGTTAGTGTTAATTATTTTTTTTTATTAATTGATGATATGATAATTATTTTATTTTTATTTTTTTATAAAAAAAAATAAGATAAATTAAATAGAGTATTTAAGAGGTGCTTTATAATCCTTATAAAAACTTGACCAAATATAATAGCTTGGTATAGTGACTTCATCAAAACCAAAGACCCACCAAAATCAAATAATCACAATTTAGAACAATTTTTATAATTAATATAAAATAATATTACGTTCAATTTAAAATAATAAGTAACTTTTATTTTCATTAAAAAATGTTAAATAACAAAGTAAACAAACTCTACGACAACTTTCATAACATCACTTTCATCGACTAATAAACTACAGTTAAGACAAATAAGTGGCTATTGTTATCATTCACATCTTTTTTCATCTTAAGATGTAATCTATTAGAAAGTATGTTATGTTGACATTTTTAATTAAAACAATAAAAAGTAACTTGCTATTTTTAATTAATCAGAATATATTTTTTGTATTAACTACAAAATCTTATATTTCTTAACATATAAGGAGACAAATAAACTAAATGATTGACAAGACAGAATAACATTCGTATCACGGAATTAACTTAACGGAAAAATTAAACAATAGAAATAGAATTGAAAAGTATAAAATTTGAAATACATAATTGACAAAAAGAATAAAAAGTCTCAATTAAAAATATTTAAACGTAGGAGAGTTAAAAGGTAATTAAACAAAATTTAGAGTTTACCGTGTATTCAATTTATAAGTATGACTTTTACACTGTGTTTATTTGAGGGAGAATATCAGAAAGGGAGGGAGTAGATGAGTTTAAATGAATTTAAGAGTGAATTATGTCTTTTTTTTTTAAGGAGTTTAAAGGTGATTGTGAATAAATTTAGAAATAATTTTTGTAAAAGTTTAATTGCAAAATTGATTGATGTAATTGATTAAAAAATATGTTTTAATAGAATTATTTGTGAGATTATCATTTTGTCTTTAATTTAATAAGTAGTATAAATTGATATTTATAAGAGTAAATTTATTTTCATAATTGTTTCTAACCACTAAAATTGAATAAATAAAAAATTCAGAACCAAACCATCCGAGAGATCTGTTTTATGCATATGAAGATTGAATCCCTCATCCCATATCCAATTCAAGAATGAATCTCTCAACATATGGGATCGAATTCCTCAAGCCATGCCATGCACATAAAAGAGAATAGAAAGTAAAATTATCATGCCAGCAACTAAATTCACTCAAATCAACGTAGAAGTGGCAAGACTACAATCATCATGCATCCTGCAAATTAGCTATGTGCATTTCTCTTTAAACCTGTTAAAAGAACACAAAAAAACTTTCCCTCAAACGAAGACATCATTAAAGTAATAAGGGTTTGAGTGGTAGCAAAACAAAAAAAATATGTGGCATATAT
>Ga0214542_1010573_pt1 | contig 13362 bp, 5 predicted proteins | sample CNSS1metaG_FD_160096 | JGI IMG/M metagenome (GOLD analysis project Ga0214542, IMG submission 160096) | Root nodule microbial communities from cowpea collected in UCLA plant growth center, Los Angeles, California, USA - CNSS1 | ecosystem: Host-associated > Plants > Roots > Nodule | place: USA...
TTGAGGGAGGAAGCTGCGGAGGTTCCTGCTGGTTGGTTCTTCCAGAATCTGAGTAGGAAAAAGGAAATGGTGAGATGGCAGCACAGAGAGAGGGAATGGAAGAGAGTTTGGAGTTGCAGAGGAGAGTAGAAGGAATGAGGAAGAAGAGTGAGCTTCTGTTTTTGGAAGAGGGTAAAAAGAGAGGTATTACAAATACAATTTAAACATGTATTAACAAAATAGTTAACTAGATAAGTTCTATAATTTAAATGTTATATGATTTATTTTGTCATTTTATTCAATGCTATATAATTAGTTCTTAAAAGAGCTCTATTGGCTCTAATAACTATCCAAATTAATTTATGATGTTGTAATGATTAAAACTTAAAGTGCTCTTTTCATTTAAAGTTTAAATTAAACGAAGAAGAAAAATTGCCCTTAAATTAAGTTCATTCATTTAGTTTGGTTAAGATTTCTCTGTTTAGTTTATAAAAGAGGGTGATATGTTACCATTTAGCTTAATAGGAGGATTATCCTCATACTAACATTGTTGATATAAAATAATTAGATATATTTTAAACCTTTATTTCTGAGACAAATTTATTTTTAGATTAAAATTAATATTTTTAGTTGTTTTAATTAAAAAGGAAAAAAAAAAGCTTTAGCCGCTCTACGCACGTGTCTCACTTAAATACTATAAAATCAATACTATATAATAAGAATCTTGGTAATAAAAATACAAAATCAAAAGGAGCTAGCAGTAACTTTATTGTTTCGAAACTTTAAAGATCAAAAAGGTAAACTTTATAATTTAGAGTGAAGAATGAAAATGATTTTGGGGAGATAAAATATGTTTGAAAGTTAATTTAATTTTTGCTTATGTTCCTTGTCCTAGTTCGTAGGAGCCGTAATAACTTGTTTAGCCGCCTAATAGCGTCTAACTAAGATTTAAAAAATATAAAACCTAACAAACATAATACCAATTAATTAATTAATCTTTTGTTCTTCCAAATATTGTGGCTCATTATAGAAATATGAGAAGCCGAAACATCATATCAGAAGTAGGAGTGAAGTGCTCTTCTAATTATAGTTGCATTAAATTCAACATGCTTCTCTCAACTAAATTAAACCAAACAATTATGAATCATTCAACTTTGCCACATTCAGATAATCTTACAATGCACCTTTCATCAATGCCTATTAATTCCCTCCATTCCTATCCTATCAAGTACTTAAGAATTCTATTTCCCCATCACAACTCAACATCTCAAACACCACACCAAACCAAAAACTTAAGAACCCTAAATTTTCTACTCTTCAACATGTACAAACATCCAATTGATGCATTCTTTATTTTGTTAACTTACTTTACTAATTGTATGTTTGTATTAATCATTTATCTACTATCGAGAATTGTTCACCAATCTTTTTCCCAAACTTAATAGAAGTTTGAAATGTATGAATGCTAGCAACATGCTAAGATGGTAGGGTGATCATCTTCCATGCTTCAACTTTAGAGAGCGTTTTACGGAAACGTCCCATTCAGAAGATAAGGATGGTAAAATCTTGGAACTTTTGGATAATTGTTTTTCAATGAATTAAATTTTTGTACACTTAGTGATTTGGTTTTGAGCCCCACGTTTCGTTTGGAACCTAACATGCTACCTTTTAGAGTTCACAGCTGGGAGGAAGGACATAATGCAGGAAGCAAAAATAAAGAGTCTGAGATTCAATCGAGGAATTGCAAGATTTTTACCAAACTAATCGGTTGTTTGCAATACATAAATTCTTTCTTTGTTATGCATGCCTCCACCTCGCTCATAAATGCTACCCTTAATTAGTTGTGTAACGGTGCTACGTTAAAATCAGCTACTTCCTTTAATGAAAAAAAAAAAAATATGGATGCAAGAAATGTGGCAACTTAGCTTGATATATATAGCCTATAAAGCCATTTCGTGACTCACAAAACTACCAACATACATTGTTGCTGTGTTGCTGGAAGCACCCGACTCAACAACTGAGCAATGTGTATAGCTTTGTTTCTTTGGCAATGCCACCCACTGTACCCTTTTCTACTTTTGAACAACAGGGATGAATATCACAATAGGCAAGCATTCTTCTTATTGCTGTTTTTTTTTTTATTTTTTTCTTTATCTAAGTTTCTGGCACCTGATGACTTGTGGAATATCCATGCACGTACACAATTGTTACTTGGATGAAGGCCTACGAAGCCTGCGTGTTGGTGGGAAGATTGTGATATTTTGGGAGGAAGGGACGAAATAGCAATGGGAACATGGTTGGCTTGTTCTACACAAGGAAGGGTGGCTTTTCTCACCAATGTTTTGGAGCTTCATACCCTCCCCGAGGCCAAAAGTCGTGGAGACCTACCCGTCCTATTTCTCAAGGTATCTTCAGAATCAACATTTTCTTTGTGATTGGTCTGTAGAAGGTATTTTACTAGTTTTTTTTTCCTTCTTTGTATCCACAAATTGAATAATGGCAGAGCAGCAAGCAACCGAAAGAATTTGCAGAAAGCCTGAAGTCAGAGGCTCATTATTACAACGGATTCAACTTAATCTTGGTGGATATTGAGTCGAAATCAATGGTGTACGTCTCCAACAGGCCCAAGGGACTACCTATTACCATTGAAGAGGTTGCACCAGGGCTGCATGTACTTTCAAACGACAAGTTAGATTCACCGTGGCACAAGGTTAATTAATGATACATTCGTCTTCTTATTACATTAAAAAGCACAAAACTCGCTAAACTAAAAACCTTACTGTTATTGGAAGGCCAATTTCTGTACCAAAACAGTCCTAATTTGAATTAGGCCATGTTTTTGCAGTCTCTGCGGCTTGAATTAAGTTTCAAAGAACACGTTGCGAAATACGGGGAAGGTGAGATTGGCGTGAAGGAGGTAATTGAAAAGGTAATGAAGGACAGAGTTAAAGCTGACAAAAGCTTACTACCTCGTATATGCTCACTTGACTGGGAATTCAATCTCAGCTCCATTTTTGTTGAAGTAGAAACACCACTGGTATGTTAACAATTCATTGAACCCCACATTAATGAATTAATCATGGAATGGAACCTTTGAGTTCATGTATTTGCATGCAGGGTGTATATGGCACAAGGAGTAGTGCTGCATTGAGCGTAAGATCAAGTGGGGAAGCAAGTTTTTATGAGGTTTATCTGGATGATACCAAGTGGAAGGAACATGTAATCGATTTCCATATTGGGAAGTTGAAGTAGAGAACAGTCACAGGGATGAATTGGCCTAGGCAAGAGTAAAATATGACACAATTCTAGCTTTACTATGCTCAAGTAGTGAACTCTATCATCATTCATGAATGAGGAAGAATCAAAATCAATTGATCCATTCTCTTCATATTTATGTAATTGATGTTTGATGCGATATGCCGTGAATAAGCACTGGTAATAGAGTGCATGGATGTATGAGGATTATTAGCCAATCAAATATAGTCATTCATAACATACAAAATTGGCCACAAGGGCCAATATTCACTCACGCTGCAATAGATGACACAATTCTAGCTTTATGTTCATCGGCTCTAATTTATTTAAAAAAAACGACTACATTTAATGTTAATTTTAATCGTAACACTTTTTTTACTTTAGGCGTTCCAACACTGTATCTAAGTTTCCTTTATAATAATTAGCAAATAATAGGACTCTGCACCATGCGCCATAATTGTGGCAATTTTCATTGATGGGACATGGCATGTGATTCTCAGCTTTTGTATCTTAAATAATTTGTAATTAACTTGCAAAACACGTTAACTATAATGCAGTTCCAACACAATGCAAAATTGGACAAATTCCTTATGTGAGTTCTGTCGAGAATTTGAAGACCAGGCCCGTTGGTTCCTCCCTTCGAAGTTTCATGGTTGAATTGGACCTGTTCAGTAAGTTTCGGGCGCTTCTTCCTGCACCCGACGTTTTCCTTCCTGCACCTCCAACTTTTTTCCCTTTTCCCATTTAAACATCTTTATAATAACAAACTTGATAACATAATTCGAGAGAACTAACCGGATAAAAAAATTAGGGAGATGTGATGTGAATCGGAACAATAAATCCGGTTTATTTGACGGGGTGTAGTTGCCAGATTTCAAAACCTGATGTACTGCTAAATATACCAGATTTCAAAATCTGTTTAACACAAACAAAAATCAGATATCACAATGTGATGCTAAAAAAATTTGACACTTAATCAGATTTCGAATCCGATAAACAAAAAAAATCCACACATAAACGGATTTTAAACTCAGGTGAAAATGTATATATAACCAAATTCAAAATTTGATAAACCAAAAAATTGACATTTAACCAGATTTTAAAATCCAGTAAACAAAAACAAAATTCACATATAACCAGATTTTGAAATTCAACAAACAAAGTAAATTTAATATAACTAAATTTCAAAATTTAATAAACAAAAGAAATCTACACACAAATGAATTTTGAAATCCAATAAAAAAAAACTCACATCAAATCATATTTCAAAATTCAATAAAAAAAATCCACGAAATCCGGTAAACAACGTAATGTTTCTTCTACTGTGCTTATTTATTTTATTGGAAAAGGAAATCGTGATGATGAACTTATGTAAAATATCCACATTAATAAGACACTTCAAATAATAATTTTATATGAATGGTTCTAAACAAGCTGTAAATGATTATTTCTTTCAATCGAAAAAATTATTTAGATAAGAAAAATATTATTTAATTAAAAAATAACACAAAAATATATATTCTGGTTGTACTAATTTATAGTTTAGTAATATTTTATATTCATTTTCTGATATGTAACTAAACATATCTAATTAAAAAAAATCTAATAAAAACAAGTTATCATTTATAAGGAACAAACGACATAGACAAAACTTTTAACTCTTCTCTAGAACAAGAATTTAGTTATACATCATATTACATACAAGAGAATAAGAAAAATCAAACATTAACTTAAAGTGTCTTTAACTTGGGGTAAATATCATGTATTTAGAATCCTTTATATAGTAGTCAACAACACTCATTCCCAAACTTATTCTAGGCGATGTGAGACTTTTTAAGATGTATTATTTTCATATGTTCAATAATCTTCACCCTGATTGAAATAAACACATCTTTATTGCCTATACTGAAAATCATACTCCACCATGCATACTCCACCATGCATCAATGCTAACCAATGTCCGTGTATAATCACTACATACCTTGCATCAATATTAGCCAATGCACGCACATAAACATCATACACCATGCATCAATGCTAACCAAAATGTCCGTGCATAATCCCCATACACCTTGAATCAATATTAGTCAATGTCCATGTATAAACACCATACACCCTGCATCTATATCAACCAATGACCGTGCATAATCCCGCACGCCGTGTATCAATATTAGCCAATTACCGCTAGCAAAAGATATTCTAGCACTCACAGTCTGCCCAACCGAGAGTTACCACGTGTACAGTCCTTCACTTTCAAATCTAACAAACCAAGAGATGTCACACTGCAGATCAACGCTTCTAATAGTCCTTACACCTCCATGAACCGGTCTACAGCTTCGTCATGTCAACATGACACTAATAGTGATCCTTCCATCAAATTTCTCATTGCAACTTCAACAAACAAGGATGATTCTTCAACAACAAGGAATTCATCTTTTCTGATGTGGAAGATCATACTAAGCTGCAACCATAAAGCATACTAAGAAAATCCCACCGAACCATAGTTCTTGATACCACTTGTTGGAAAAAATGCATCATCAATTAAGAACATTATTGTCTTTACCCTAGTCAATTGTTGGATCAAGTATTTACAACTAAGCTAAAAACCTATAGTTATGGGTCAGGACGCAACTCGTTATGACTAGGCCAAAAACCTATAACTATTAATCACGCAACTATTTTTACTTAAGAGCATAACAACCTATACATTATGATTTGACTATGACTCGACCTACTTGTCCTCCACCACAGAACAATTGTTGTCACATATAACAATTAAAAATCGACTAAGGTCTTGACTTGAATGTTACACTTTTTTTTATCAGAAACCTAAAATATAATTAACTATCTAATTAGAAATAAATTGTATTTTGAAATATTTATAAATTAATTCAAAATTAAAATATTATATATAAAGCCATAAATATTATCATGTTTGATAGCCTTTGATTTTGAAATTTCGTATAAAAAGTTAATACTGGTTCCAATATTTTATTTCATTTTTTTTCGTCCAACCACTTGTAATTTCAACTGAAAAACTTGCTTTAAAACAATATATATATATATATATATATATATATATATATATATATACCTACCAAAAAAATGGAAATTAAAGAATAATTATATAAAAGCATCAACCATGAACTAATTAATATAGAAATAGTTATGAAGTGGAAAATTAATTTCACTTTTCGCCAAAAATGTAATTACATATGAATCAATTATAGTTATAAGCTATTGCTAACAAAAAATAAAATAAAAACTGGTGATGTGGTCGAAAATATGAGAAACATAAATTTGACATGCAAAATTTGTATATTAATGGTGTTGTTGGTACATGTCGGTTTCCTGTGAAACTTGAAATGTGAGTGGCATGCAAAACTTCCATGCTATGCTTTGCGAATATTAAGAGGAGAATAATAATTAGTGCCATTATACTACCGGTTAAAAAATAATTAATGTGTATCAGTATTATTATTTTTACATTCAAAATTGAAAGAATTAAGTAGAGTAACTAAAATAATATGGATACACATAACAAATTTTATAAATACAAAAATATCTTTTTAAATCTTTAGATAATAACTTTCTAATATGAAACAAAGACTTTAAAATTTTGAAGGTCTCTACTAAAAAGCAAAAAATAAATAAAAAATTTTAAGATCTCACGTTGATACTTTAATTATTCTTTTTTATAAAATTTTTAGATGTTTAACCTTACTTTTTTTGTTAGTTTTTTGTTAATTTAAACTTTTTTATGTTATTTTTTTTTTTGTAAAATTTAGATATTTAATACTATTTTTTTTGTTAGTTTTTATGTTAATTTAAACTTTTCTTATGTTTAATTATATTTAATTTTTACCAACATTAAAACATAGTTATTTTATTATTTAATTATTTTTTAACTTTTATTTGTGAACATTAAATAAAATATTAAACACACATGTACAATGTCTATGAATATTTTTGTCTTTTAAATAAAATAAAGTTGCATTAATGTTATTAGGTCAGATTTTATTTAATATCATATTTATTTATATACTTTTGTAAGATTTAATGTATATTACCCAAATATTAAAATTATGACGTTCACCTTTATATTAAATTTTGAATTTTTGTTAAATGTGAAATTTATGATGTTTATCGCATTTCAAAATATGATTTTCGTTGAGTCTCACCTAATTTTGAAATTCAGTTTTGATCAAGTGTCACCAAATTTTGAAATCTGATAAAATATGAAATTTATGTTGTTAATCAGATTTTGAAATCTGATTGTGGTTAAGTGGCACTAGATTTTTAACTCCGATTTTGTTGTGTTTACCAGATTTCGAAACGTCTAGAAATATTGGAGTTTGTTCTTATAAATGAAAGAAAGAGAGTTGGGAGGTGCATGATGTTGTGACTGCGGCACAAAGGGAAAAACATGTGAAATAAAAAATTTATCCTACTCAAGATAAAATCAAAGAGTAGTTTAGGAATTTTAAAATTTTAGGGTGTAGGAAGAGAATAATAGGATGCAGGAAGAAGCTCCGTAAGTTTCTCTGCCATTGTTCACACCATTGTGGGAACTCCACCTAAAGTAGATACTACTTTCTTAGTCTTTCTCCATTGCACAATATTTTCCTTCTAAATTTTAAAATTTGTTTAACAACATAACTAGTTTGGACCAGCACTCTTCAATTTCAAAAAGAAGTAAAAATGTTTAGTAGCATAGAAATATGAACATCATAGCAACATGATTCACAAGTATGGAAGAAATTTGATTGATGATTTGATTTTAATAATAATTTTAGAAACATGGCAATTTACAAGGCTTTTATGTGAACATTTCTGAAGTCATTTTGAATTCTTGAGGCTAATGTGGCCCATCACCCAGAATATAAATGTCCGAATTATAAGGTTATCATAACACCAAAAAAGAACATTACTTTTTGCTATTGCTTTTCATAAGAGAACGTGAGAATTGTATTCCCAAAACTAAATATTAGATGAGGGGACTGTATATAAATTCCGTAATCTATATTCTAGAAGGACTGCACTGTTGGGAAAACAAAACGGGTGTGATTGTAATCCTAATGTATTTAAGGAGGTGTAAATAGCAATAGGCTGTTGTTATCTTGAACTAAGCCTAATGTATTTAAGTTTAAATTTGACGGGAATTAGTCCACTAAAATTTCTGAGGATTCCTCCCTGCACCTCTAAAACTGTTTCTGCACCTCCAATACCAAAAATATCTTTTGATCATTTAAACAAAATCACACCCACAAAATTATTTTCAGACGTTGACTTCCAATGAATATAAAAATATATTAATGGAAGTTGACTTTCAATATATCTATATATATATATTATTTTGTTTTGTTTTTTAAATATATATTAAAAATACTTAAGAAATTAATTAAATTAAAAATACTTAAACTTTAAAATAAAACAAATATTAATTCTGTTTTAACTTTTTTTTTATTTAAAGTTTATGTTTTATAAATTTTAAATGTTTTTTAATTTTTTATTTATTATTTTATTTATTTTTTATGTTTTCATATTTTTTTAATATATATTTGAAAAATAAAATAAAATATTAATATATATATATATATATATATATATATAATTTGTTTTTATATAATGTATTGAAAAATTATATATAATTATATATATATTTATTTATTTACGGTTGTCAAAATTCGTTTATATATTTATTCCAGATTATATAATTTTCTTAACCGGATTTCATCGTCCGACACTATCACTTCTACGGGTGCTGATAAAGTTAAAAAGATATTTTAGATAATTTTTTAAAATTTAGATGTGCTAAAGAAATTGTTGGGGTTACAGTGAAAAATAGTCAAATTTGTTGTGGTGAAATGCTGTAAGAGTGGTGGTGGAACATTTAAAAGCAATGAAAGCAAAAACTACTGTAAATTCATTCTACCTTATTTATTCTAAACAATTTTTGCCCTTAATTCCAATTCCATCTTAGACATATTTACCATTTTGTAAATAGTCTTACTGCTGCCAAAAAATAAATCCCAATAACATTTTTTTATTTTAGATTTAATTATGTTTTAATTCTAAATTGTAATTAAATTTCAGTATTTAAATGTTGGCTTAAATACCTTTTTCGTCCTCAATTTTGTAGTGTTTGTGCGAATGGTCCTCATTTTGACACAATGTTTAAAATGATCCTCATTTTTACCGAATGTTAACGTTTATTCATTTTCGCAATTCGTGCTTTATTTGATCATCTTCTGTGATGCTGTTTAAATCAGAGCAGTACAGTACACGTAACACACCCCAATGCAACATAATACCAAAAAGTGTCACCTATATAGTGTTTCGTTACTGATTTAAACGGTGCCACAGGAGATGACCAAATAAAATATAAATCGCGAAAATGATGACCATTTTAAACATTGTACTCTCCAAGCGCTAGAATTCCAAAACTATTTTTTTTAATTTACATTTTAATTATAATAAATGAATAGTATAGAAGAAGGATATTAATGATATTTAAGATAAATTGTTTACTTTGATGGAAATAACTGTTGGTAAAGCAATTAGTTGGACAACAGGAATGGAACTGTTGTAGCTTTTGAAGTAAGACAAAAAAAAGGTCAAGTTGGGTTTCTTTTTATCATTTTAAACAAGGTTTTCTTTTCTCACGTCTTTTGATTGCGAAACTAAAATCCACGTGATACCCAAATTGGTTTTCTTAAAAAGTGTTTTGTTATAGTTGAAAGCTTTAATAATGCAGAAGCTCCTGAATCGGTAAGTGTGGATTAACCAGATAACCACTTATCCATGCTCATTAAATTAGAGCATGTGTTCGGGTGTGAAACAGCGAAAGGCAAAGAAAAAGTTGGAGTGAGTGAGAAAAAGGAGGCACCACAGGACCACAGGCGCATGCAACTTGCTCTCTCTTGAGAAACATTCCAACCACAAAGTTGTATTATTAAAAAAATGGTTCTCCTTGTGCCAACAGTGTGTGAAAGGAAGAATTTGAATTGAGAAAGGGTTTGGAGAGGGAATATAAGAGAGTGGTGGGAGAAGGGTATTGGAGATGATATGATTATCTGGAAGCATGTGCAGTGCCGTGAAAAAGATGAAATAGGAGTAACTTACGCCCCCACCAAATCTCATCAAAATATCTTTGCCCGTCACTTTGAAAACGATGGTTACATTGGATTTGTTACCCTATTTGCCCAATGCTCCAAAAAATTCAATGCCTATGCTTCTCAACAACGCATACCATTCTAATCCATCCAACCTTTCCAGCTCAAATTGTTGAAAATCGGGGTGCAACGTGACAAAGTCAATTAATTCTTCACCAGAAAACTACAATTCCTTCACTCGGACTTTCTGTGACTTGGGTTACCTGCTTCCGTTTCCTTTCGTTTTTCGCTATTCCAACTTCCTTGCCTTGTGTAATTAGTCTCGCACTCTTGTTAGTGGTTGCTCAACAGTGCTCATACTAATTTTCTGTCCTAAATTTCCACCAACTTGTTCCAGGTGACTACTGCTGCGTGGAGTATTGTTCCGAACAAGTCCAACATTATTAAGGTCAATAATTCTCGAACTAATGGAGAAGCTAAGGAAGATAGTCAAGATTTAAATGTCTTATAATTTTATACAATATTTACAAATTAAATTTCACACATAATTATAATATAGTAAAATATGTAAGATCATAGTAGAAATCGTAAAATCATACAAATATATATATATATATATATATATATATATATATATATATATATATATATATATATATATATACTTCGTATTGTATATACATTTAGTATTATATTAAGAAACACAACCCTTCATATCATTTTCTCTTACCTTAAAGATCCAAATTCTATTAGTGACTTAAGTGTCAAAGAGTTTTTTGTTGGTGGATCCTCCCATATATTTTAGTTCTTAGGAGTATATATTAGGATTCTCTAATCCACTCAAATCTTGTCATCTATCCAAAGGTCCACACACCATATTCCGGTAAAAATATTTGACGCCTATCGTGGGACCCAAGTAAAACTTTATCATATCTCCATATTTTATACAAACCTTACATTTTGTGATAACTCTTATTTAAGATCAACCGTGAAGATTGTCCATAACTGCTCACAACTAACTACCATGAATATTTATGGTCAGAATTTTGCAATATCTTATAAGAATGCTATATTTACACTCTATTTCTTTCATTAAATATGTTTTATTCAAATTTTATAAATAATCAGTGTCAAAATGGATTTTCCCATTGCTTTGAACAAGGGCTCCAAATTCTAATGATGATCTCATGAGATAAAAACACATCAAAAATAGTATTTTAGTTGTATAAGATGTTTTATAAGATATTCTAATATTTGATGATGTAGCTGAAATTACTTTAATTTTATACAAAGTGTACAAATAAAGAAATTACAATATATTTTCAAAATAAACTCAGATGTCAATGGTAACTTTGTGAGATAAAAATGCATGTAAACATTTGAATTGCATAAATTATTTTTTTAAAAAAAATTAATATTCGTTGATATAGCGGAAATTACCTTAATCTCGTACAAGATTAAGAAATAAAGAAATTATAAAATATCTTCGTAATAAAACCAAAATTTACAAATTTCGGAAAAATATATTGTGCTCGTCCGAATTTACTTATGTACTCCATTTTTTAAGTGATAATGTACCCACAAAGCTGGTCAATCATAATCTTGTGTATGTCCATGGGTTCTTACACTGATATTTTACATTAATATATTAAATTTCCTTTTTTTTATATTTTTTTAGTGTTAATAAATAGTTAACAATATTTTATTGTAATTTTTAGTATTATTTTAAAGTAATTAACATTATATTAATTTTGATTAAAATATAATTGAATTATTAAATCTCAAATCAAAATATTTACTAATCTAATCAGGAATCTGATTCTAAAAAACTGGACAGTAGCTAAAGAAGTTAATGTCTCTGATTATTGTCACGAGGTCTAGTTAAAATAATAAAATAATAAATATGAAAGGAATCTATTAGAAGAGTGGAGTGAGCAGCATTTATCCTTTCTAGATATGGGAATATGAGGAAAACAAAAAGTAGTTGAATTCCCACTAAGTTTGTGCAACTAAACTTTTTATAATTCTGGATTACTGATTTAAAACCTAAAAATGCATCATCCGATTATTGTTGTCTAGTTAAAGAAATGCACATAGAATTTGCTTCATCTTTAATAATAATAATAATATATGAGTTTCATCTATATACACAAATTATTTTTCTACTTTGAGATATATCATAAAATTCACAATGAAAAAGCGTCCATGCAAAAAAAAAAAGGGGAAAAATAAATTAAAATATAATAAAGAAAATGTTAAAGAAAATAAATAAAGTGATGGTAGTGTTAGAAATATTTTAATATAATTTAAAAAATAAATAATTAAAATAAAAAACTTATTGTTACTGAAATTTGTATAGACCTTTAATTTATGGGTTAATGTGTTTTATGGCTAACGACTATATTCTTATTAGACTTTACTCATTTGTCTCCTTTTGCTATCTATAAATACCACCTAGGTGTATGGGGAAAGACATATCACAACACAACCACAACAACAACAACAGAGACCACAAACACTAGAATCATTCTTAAAAGTGTTATTCTTTTCTTCTCTATATTATTTGAAGACAGTGGTGTTCATAAGGTTCGGAGATCCTTCGCTACACTCGATCGATCTGACGGGTTGTTGTATCTTGGAAGAGAAACACATTTGATTTGAAACACATATGTTTGTGTATTTGTTTAGCCCTGTGCAGTAGGAGCATTTTCTCTCTAAGGATAGTGCATCTCAACCCAGGATATTTCTATTCCTTTCCTTGTTTATTTTTATTTATTATTGTTATTATATTTGTTGATATCTGATTAATATTCATTGTTTTATATATATGTCTTAGTATTATTATTGATTTAATAATTATTATTATTATATTATTTCATATTTTTATTATTATTAGTATTTTTTGAGTAATCATTTTCTAACAGGTAGAACATGTTTAACATTTATATGTTTTCGGAAGTGCACGCGCGCACGCGCGCACGCGCGCACACACACACACACACACACACACACA
>Ga0214542_1010576_pt1 | contig 13360 bp, 9 predicted proteins | sample CNSS1metaG_FD_160096 | JGI IMG/M metagenome (GOLD analysis project Ga0214542, IMG submission 160096) | Root nodule microbial communities from cowpea collected in UCLA plant growth center, Los Angeles, California, USA - CNSS1 | ecosystem: Host-associated > Plants > Roots > Nodule | place: USA...
TGGGATTTTCAGACAAGGGAACATCATCTTCCTCCACAACTTCCCATAGATCTAGCCCCTCTAGATATGTTTGCATTCTTACCGCCCATAGATCATAGCTTTCACCATCAAAGAGTGGAATAGCGACATGTGACATATTTCCTTCCATTCTATCGGCAATAAGAACAATGGCTCTGATACCAGTTGTTGGGATTTTTAGGGCTTTTGATAATATGAGAGATATAAAAGATATATGAGAGATATATGTGATATGTTATACGGAGGAACATATTGTTGTATTTTATTGATATACTTTATATATAGAGCAAAATATAACAAATATCAAGTATAAAATATTTAGAATATCTCACTCCTAATCTAAAATAATAACAAATTTCTAAAACTGACACATATCTCTAAAACTGAAATATTTTCTAAAAACTAATTTAAATAAAAAAGATATTAAGTAATATTCTCAACAAATCGCCAGTGCAACTCCGCTCTCTTGGGTCTACTCCACTCATGTTGCTTCTGTTGGGTTATATATTTCATATTTTTTTTGTTATATATGGATTATGGTTATAGTCATTGAGAGATTGTGGTCGACATATATATGACATTAGTATTACACATATAAGGCCTTTGACACCACTTTTAACCTCAAAACCTTAAGGCAATGGTGTTATGGGTCTTTATTCTTATATAATGTTTAACTTTATTTATTCTATCCAATGTGACCCAACAATCTCCCCTCAAGGGTGAGTCCCTTGTTTTTTTTTTTTTTTTTTTTTTTATTTTCATATGGATATATTTCCCTTCAGGTATATGAGTAACCCCTTTTTGGTTATGGTTATGCGGTCAGTCACTTCGGTGACCCCTTTTTGTTATGATTATGTTGCCAGTCACCCCAAACCATCGACTCTGATACTATTGATGAGTTATATTATTTCATATATGGGTTATATATGGATTATGATTATAGTCATTGAGAGATTGTCATCAACATATATATGACATTAGTATTACACACATAAGGCCATTGACACCACTTTTAATCTCAAAACCTTAAGGCAATGGTGTTATGAGTCTTTATTCTTATATAATGTTTAACTTTGTTTATTCTATCCAATGTGAGACTTTGACTACAATGAAACTTTTCATATCCAATAGTGACACATGGCACTACCACTGCCACATCATATTATCTCTGCCAAGTGGCACAATATCTGATTGACACATGACAATTTTTATCTTTATTTTTTTTAAATTATAAAAGAAATTAAAAATTTAAAAAAACAAAAAAACCACGTGTTGACACGTTGCACATAGTTAATATCGTTAGTGTACTACTAATAGAAATGACCTAATTGCAACGAATTTTCCAAAATAGGGACTCAATTGAATCAAATAAAAATGAGAAAACTTACTTGAGATTTCGCTACAAAAATGGGGACATATGAAATGATTTAACCTTTTAAATAATTTTTCAATGCATGAAGCATCCCATAAACGTTTAGTTAATTAGACTCACAAATAATTGACATAAACTTGCAATACTTAGAAATGACGAATGATATATAAAGAGTATACTATTCATTATGAAAAAAAAGTACATGTAATTATATTTATTTGTATTATTATAATTATTTATATTTGTATTTTCATTATATCTTATAATATTAATAAATTAATAAACGTGTTTTAAAAAAAATTAAAATTCATTTTAAATCATTAACACTAAAACCATAACAAGTATTTGAATGGAAAATATTATTAAAATTTTGACTCAATGTTGCATTAAACTAAACTAAATTTAATCCAAATTTGTATCTATTTAGACAAAAATCATATGCTAAATGGTATTGCTAAATGGTAGACAAAGTGGAGTTGCGTCAAAGTTACATGATAGACAAGCTAAGTCACTATAAGCAATGGCGGAGCTTGGTTGGAGCAGGCGGGGCCACAGCCCTCCCCCAAAATTTTCAAATTTTTTAACTTTTTTATTTTTTTTAAATTATATATATTTATAATTTGTTAAATTATTTATGTTTTTAAATTTATTAAATTATTTATATATTTTTAAATTAGATAATAGTATATTAAAAAATTAATGAAAATAAAATTATGTATTTTTTAATTTTTTATAGGATATAACATTTAATGTTAATAAATAATAAAATATTAAATCAAATATAATAAAGAAAACAAATTATTAAGATAATTTTTATTTTTTATTTTTATTGTCTTTTTAGTTTTTCATATGTTGTATTTATCTCTTACCCTTACCTGATATCTGTTTGTTACGTTACCACACAAGAAAATAAAAAAAATTCTCCTATTTCACTTGGTAGTGAATTAATTATCATAATTTTTGTTAGTAATTATGTCTCTCAATTATTAATTATATTATGATAAATTAATTTTTAGTCTTAAACTTATTTTTTAAATAGGTATATTGATGAAAAACAAAAAGAATAAATTCATTTTTTAGAATTGATAAAAGAAGAGTGAAGATCAAAACATGACAATACGGTTGTTAATCGCATAACAATAAAATGAAATGCGACTTTTGAATCGATATGTGCACATTAGGAAAATGGAAATAATATTTTGCAAATAATATGATTATTTATATTGAAAAAAAAAATAGCTGAAAAATTTAGTTATGATTAAATTATTTGATAAGTTTAAGAATATGAAAAAATGATGGACAATCCATTGGATAATGTAGTTTGTTTTATAGTTATACCTATACTAGAATATTATTTACTTTCATTGAATGAGTGACGACAGTAATATTAAATATGTAAATTTTAAGTATATTATTTTGGCTCCCCCAGATATTTTAGTCAAGATCTGCCACTGAGTATAAGTATTCCATTATGAAAGCATCTCGGGACCAAGAAAGTCGATAATGATCCATAATAGACATGCTTGCATCATGAACACTTCATTATTTGAAGCATCATATGATTCAACACCTTTCTCCTATAACTCTTTCAACTCTACTACAAGGGACTACATATAAATGTAAATGTCATTACCTAGCATTCGCTTTCCAAGAATTATGCTTGAAAGAATAAATTTTGTTTGCTTCAACACATCCATGGGTAGGTGTTGTTCTTGGAAGCATTCTAAGAAAAGTCTCTTAAGAAAACTTAAGGTTGGGTTCCTTTTTCAAAGAATGTCCCTCTTCCGAAGAAAGTTCCTTGGAGAATATCTCGAAAGGATAAGAATACTTCCATTTAAGATAACCTTAAAAGATCAAGAAAATTAGAAAAAAAAAATATGTATATCAATTTTCATTCAAAGCAAAGGTAAGTTACAAAAGGGGGGCAATAGGTCTTATTTATACATAAATCTTATATTCTTCATATCGTGAGGAATGTGAGACTTAGAAACAAGGCAAACATTAGGCTCAACCAAGATAATTTGCAGCCCTTTATCTAAGCCAACACGACCCTTGCTATCTTACACTAAAAATGATATGTTCCATTTTATGTGAAACTTTTGTTCTACATTATCTTTTATCCATGTGTTTGATTGAAAAAAAAAGGTTTTCTTAGGGTCTTGGTTATCCAAAAGAAAGCCTAGTTAAGCTCAAATGTGTCTCTATAAAAACCTACAAAGAATACAAGAGAAATACATTTATACAATTTGTACAAAACTAGGAAGAAAGAAGAAAAATCAATATTCTAGTCTCCAAGAGTAGAGTTTTCCTCTATAAGACTTCATCTTTTTCTATTTTCTTAGTCATTGTGGCTAGAGGATTTCTATTAGTTGTATAGAATGAGAACTAATGGACAAATATTATAAATATTGCTCGAAGAACCAAAGGGAGTAAAACCATCACTTGCTAAGGCCAATTATACATTTCGAGGATATGAAGAAAAACCAAGATGTTTTATATCAAAATTCTTTTGAGTCTTTGAATCCCTAAGGAATATTACTTAAAAATAAATAATAAAAGAAATAATTATATCAAAAGTCGTCTTGATAATAATCCCAACGCGGGAAAAATTTAAATTTATGAAAACATGCGCCAAAACTCATAACTTAACATTGAAGTGTTACAAGTTCTCAAGATTCGTGTTTGTAAATAAAAGCATAATAAAGTACATATGAGAAAAACCCTAGCTCTATTCCCAAAGCTAGCCCTCACTCCATCGCCTGGACATCCTTAGCACCACCTGTATCAACATCTGCTCCCGTGTAACGAATCACACGATCATCGCCATACACACACAGAAAGGGTGAGCTGAGAAAAATAAAATAACAGATATATAACACTTAAGATAAATTATACACCCATCTTATTCATTCTACAAAATTCTTGGCCAAGACCTTAACCCCAAGGCTTTATAGCCTTCAAATCACACAACTGGTTAGCCTTGGACTCGGGAATATGACGCTCACACGAACCTGCCCGCTCGTGGTCCTGCCTCTACGAACCTCCCCCCTTGTAGTCCTGCTCTACGGACCTGCCCGCCTGTAGTCCAACACATGTGATCCACCAGCCCCGTACCTCCCCGCACGTGGCATCTCTCATCGTGAGCACGGAACATACGAACCTACCTCGCTCGTATCCCCACGTGAGAGTAACTGGATATGAACCTCCCCGCTCATATCATCACATGTCAAACACCATCCATGAACCTACCTGCTCATGGCACAACATCTCCCGATCCAAGCAAAGCATCATTGTCAGTTAAAAACCACACACACAACTCGTAACCTGATGCACAGCCGCCTGGCGCATCAGCCAGCACCGCCTGGCGAAACAGGCTCAGACCGCCTGGCGGTATCTGCCTGCTGCTAGGCACCAGCGCTCTTCCAGTGCCACTGTTTTTCCAACACCGCCTAACGGAGCATTCCCTCGCCGCCAGGCACCATGCGATGCAGTGATCCTCCCTGTTGTTCCTATCGCCTGGCGACACCAGCAGGCCGCCAGGCGCCACACCAGAAGTATCTCACTGCTGATTTTGGCACACTCACTGATTTGCTCCAAAACTAGAATACTACCACAGCCATACCCCAATCAATTTAATACGTATTCTCGCCTCCTTGGCACTCCACTAGTGAACCCATTGCCTATAAATCTCCCTTCCCTAACCACTCAACAAGACATATAATTTTCTTTTCCATTTCCTCTATCCATAACCAATGACTCATCCACAATGAGACCACTCGTACAGTATCTTATAGCACATTACGTACTTGATTCACACTACAACAGTAGTACCTCGTCTATCCATTAACATTCAATCCTTTTTACACAAATCTTAACTATTACCTCAATTCATTAAGACATACCATCTCATGTTCCAATTATACACCGTTTAACTAAGTTATACGTTTCAACCCTAAACTACGCTTTAGGATCACTATTCCCTCTATCTTGAATTTAACTTTCCTACAACCACACCACACTATGCTCATACCTTCACACGTATTTGTATTCATACCACTCAGTAACAGACTTATATTTTTATTACAATTTCATCAACAAATCTCTGGTACCACTCACTCACCTAGGTTCTCCTTCCATCCTCCACTTCTCAACTCACAGACTAGACCACTACTCCAGTCATCGCCTGGCGGCAGGTCGTAAATCGCCAGGCGGCGTATCAGCTTCTGGTTCTATCTCCCTGCTGCACTCACGAATTCCCCAACTCTCTATCAATTCAGTCCAGTTTTGGCGCATAAAATTACCCCACGACTCATTACTATTTTTCCTTTCTCTATTTTATCAGCTTCGAATCCCAACTTCCATGAAACCTCCTCTATCGTGAACCCTTGACCAGATTATTAATAGAACTTCTAGGTTTACATGTAATTCACTCTATTATACTCTCACAACATAATTTACAGACAATTCAAAACCCATGAACAACAATTTTCGCAATCACATCAACACAGAATTACCTTGGGACTCTATCCATCCCAATTTTTCCAGAAACGCAATGAAACAGTGCCCTAACAACATATATCGCCTGGCGGTTCAGCTTCACCGCCAGGCAGTTCAAAAGCGAACCCAACAACATAGTGGCTACTGATGTGTCGCCTGACGGCACCTTCATGCCCGCCAGGCAGTTTCTGGGCGAGAACCCAGAAATGTTAAGCAGATGGCATAATTAGGCACAGAAACTCATCCAATTCGATTCATTCAATCACAGTACAGTTAGCACGAACCAAAACAAATAACAACAACTCCCCTTACTTGGATTCCTTGCTAAATTCGGATTAGTATGCTTATCCCTTCACAAAAACCTTCCTAGCCTTTGCCTTCCACACCAACCTTCGTGATTTCAGCCTCACCACTCCTCTCTATCAGCCCCAATACTCTGAAAAACCCTTGCTTATGATGAACACGAACCCACAATGCTCTTTTTCCCCCCTTATGACCTTCTCTCTCACTTAATTACTCTTTTAGTGCCTTACACAAATTTTTATAAAAAATTACACTAAGGCCAGTCCAATGTTTAATTATCCCTTTGTTTTCCAGCCCTTAGGTTACCTCTCCATTGGCTGCTAGGTTTCTAACCCTTTTACATTCATGCCAAAGGAAAATTGGCAAAAAGAAATTAGTTAATTCTCAACAAGGTTTGAACCCACAACCTTCTAATTACAATGCTAGTGTATAACCAAATCAACCAATCATGTTTCGTGATAACTCCTACAATTTTAGGAATTTATCATCACACCACGCATTCCATATATAATCAAACAAAAATACATACTTTAATTAACATTCAAGTGGAACACATAGGACTCAAACCCAAGTCCTCCACACAATAAAGTACTCTCAACCACTTGAGCTAGTACTTTTCACATCATAGTTCCACACATTAATTACTTTAAATGTTTCTATTACCCGCCATAATTAAATAATTATTTAAATAACTATTTAATTTTCTCGGGTCTTACATATTGGTTATCCAAAAGAAAGCCTAGTTAAGCTCAAATGTGTCTTTATAAAAACCTACAAAGAATACAAGAGAAATACATTTATACAATTTGTACAAAACTAGGAAGAAAGAAGAAAAATCAATATTCTACTCTCCAAGAGTAGAGTTTTCCTCTATAAGACTTCATCTTTTTCTATTTTCTTAGTCATTGTGGCTAGAGGATTTCTATTAGTTGTATAGAATGAGAACTAATGGCCAAATATTATAAATATTGCTCGAAGAACCAAAGGGAGTAAAACCATCACTTGCTAAGGCCAATTATACATTTCGAGGATATGAAGAAAAACCAATATGTTTTATATCAAAATTCTTTTGAGTCTTTGAATCTCCAAGATGCCTCATCAACCCATCATTGTTATTATTCTAAAAATTCTAGACTACACTCTTATATGACTTTGAAGATGTAAACATTCCTTTTAATTAAGATCATCAAAAAGTATCGTAAAAGCTTTACTAACATTTTTTGTTGTTGTTGTTGTTGTTTTTAATTTATCAAATCATGTTCACTATCATTCATGATCCTTTTGCTTCCATCTAGATCCTTTGCATGTCTTGCATTTATCTTTATCTTCATGCTCTCCCCAATATAACATACAATGTTAGGAAAAACATGTATCTTAATATAATGAATGTCAAGCTTGTTAAGGAGCTTCTTTGCATATTCATTAAATGAAGGGATGTTTACATGTTTAAAAGCATGCAACAACTTAATGATCATATTTATTACTTTGTTGCTAATTTGAAAGAAAAACTTTAACACTTGATATAATTTCACCAAAAAAAGACAATTTTGAATACCTAATGCATTCATCATAGAGTAGTTGCTCTCCATCTTTAAACAAATCAAACAATTCTTTAGCCATAATATTTATCCTATGTTGTGATTCTAATACACATTTTTCAACCTCATCTGTATGTTCAAATGATAATATAAATGTTTCTTCGTTGGTGCACATGTCAAACAATCCAAATGCACCATTTATCATTATTTACATTGGATCTTCATTTTCTATATTTGTCACGTCATCTCCTTTTACCAATATAGGCAAGTGTTCATACACTTTTTCTTGAGTTCTTTACTTTCTAAAATCATATTTACTATAGTGACAAATGATCGTGCTCGCATTGGCGTCATGTTAAAAGACAAAATCTAAAAAGTTATTTAGTTCCACCATATATTATGATTTAACAACTTTATCCAAGATTTATCCATTTATAAATATAAACATCTCCAATCAATTAACATAATGTAAGATGGTGAAAAAAAAACTCAAATTAACATATTTACAAAATTAAAATCTAAAATGCAAACTCTAAATTATGTACTAATAAATTATTAAATATATATAATCTATTTAAAATAATACGGTATGTTTTTTTACTACATATCCCATAATAGATCTTCCCATATCACAACATGTATTCTTTATTTCTAATTCTATCCTAATTTAATAAATATACGAAAATAGATAATTCTTAAAAAAGTTTAACTCGTGTATTAGAAAAAATCATATTATTAATTATTTATGGACAACCTAAATTTTGATGATGGATATTTGTTGTTTATTCTAAACTCACTATATTTTACTAGCAAAAACACATACACATGCACCGTCATACATGTGTGTTCGATTTTTTAATTTTTATAAAAATTTGAGTTAAAATCAATAATATTTACTTTCAAAATATATATTTTAAAATAGTTGTTAAATAGAATAATTGTTAAAAAAGAGTTTTTATCAATAACAGTCAAAATAAAAGAGATTTAAAACAAACGGTTAAAGATAAACGAATTATAAAATAATTAATTTTTAAAATAATAAGTAAGGGTAAAATTGAAAAATAAAAAATAGACACAAAAGAGAAAATTTCTTTATATATTATTATAGGTTTCTTAAATAAAGTATTTCGAAGAATTATTTTAAGATTCAATTGATCAAATTAATTTTTTTAATATCATTTCACCCTCTCTTAATAATTTACATCTCTCTTAATAATATGTTAAATTAACAACTAGCTTTTATGTTTAATTCTAAATAAACATTTTTGGTTTAACTATGTTTTGATCTTATATTTTACACGACCTACAATTTTATCCTTATTTTTTATATTGTTTTAGTCCCTTACTTTTACACAATTTTGACCCTTTATTTTTAATAATCTAGAAACTTATTCAATTTTTAGCTCAATTATTCATTAAAACTCAACAGAAATTTGATCAATTTTACTGATTATTAAAATTTAATGAATCTAAACTACATTAAAAACTCAAAACTTAAAATTCTGGATAATTAGAAGTAAAAACATAAATTTAGAAAAACCAAAAACTTAATGAAATAAAGAAAAAATATACAATTAAACCATATTTTTTCATATACAACACACAAACACAAAATCAACCTGATAACCACGTGTTTAAGAAATAAAGATGATTAAGAGAATCATGTGAAAACATGTTACACTCACATGATAATTTTCTTTTAAATATTTGACAAACAAATTGCAAATTTCCACGTGTCATTATACCATTGTCTCCTTGGATAAGCTTGTTCTTGCTGCAAATCACAAAAGACTCCCACTTTCCCCTACCCAAAGAAGCAAAGCAATGCCTCTCCGTCTCTGAATATTTTCACTGCTATGCCGCGAAACTTCTGATCTCGGCCACCACTCTCTCTCTCTTTTTCTTTCCGATGGCCACTGTTACTTCTTCCTTCCATTTCTCTACTCTCACTCAATCTTCTCAGAGGAACTTCACCCTCTCTTCCAATTCACCAACCTTTCGCTTCCGCGTTCGTTTCTCATGCCACTATCTTGGAGTTCGAGCTTCCAGTTATGCTTCCAAAATGGTTGTTCGCTGCTCCTCTTCCTCTGTCACAGGTTTGTTTGGTTCCCCACTAAGTGAGGAAAAAAGGGTACAACTTTATACGAGTTTTGGGCATCTTTTGGTTCTCTGAGAATTGGGTTGTTTTCAATTTTTGTTCTTTTTTTCTCTAATGTTTGAAGTTGAAAATGTCTTTTAATTGCAGCGTGTGATTGTCAATTTCTTATTCTGTTTTTAAATTTGGTTTTGCAAGCTGATTTTTAAGGGTGGATTTTGTTTTTCTGAGGACAATGTTGCCATTGAAAGTGTGGTTGATGAGGTTTAGACCTAGTTTTATACTTTTTTTTTTTGTAATCAGTGGATGTAATTCCTTGTGGATCTTTGTACAATTTTGACTGGGAAATTATCTGGATTGATGCCACCATGTTGTGCTTGTGATGATTTTTGTGTGTGTGTCAAACTGAAATTCTTTGCAGCTCTTTCTTGCAGAGATGAGTGTAGTTTCGATTTTCAATGTTATCATCAGGTGATTTGGTTTTTGATATGAAAATGTTATTACATAGAATTATGTTAGTGAGCATGTGATGTAGTGTCAAATGGTTCAAAAGTAGGTTCCTTTGTTGTTCTAATATTCATAGTGCCAAATGGGCGAAAGGAATAAAAGATGAAATGGAATCTTGTTATCAACAGTTGGTTATGGGTTGTTTACACTCTTGATCTGCAGACCCTCCAACTGTTTCTGAGACAAAGTTAAATTTTCTCAAGGAATATAAGCGACCAATTCCTAGTATCTACAACACGGTGCTGCAAGAGCTCATTGTTCAGCAACATTTAATGAGATACAAGAGATCATATCGCTATGACGCTGTATTTGCCCTTGGCTTTGTCACTGTATATGAGCAACTCATGGAAGGCTATCCAAGTGATGAGGACCGAGATGCCATCTTCCAAGCATACATTAAGGCACTGAAAGAAGATCCTGAACAATACAGGTTGAAATATTGAATAATTTGAACTTTTCCATTTCTGTGATTCCTGTTCCAAACCATCAACTTACTGATAAAGAATTGAGAACTAATAATGGCTATGAGCCACTGGAAACTGTTTCACTTAAACTCACAATAGCCCTAATGCTGTGTGCTAGGGGGACATTTGGGTGCTTCCAAACATGATTTTGAACCCAAAATCATGTTCTTAGCAGTTGCTACAAATTATGGGACATGATTTTGTGATTAGTGAATCATGTTTGGTGTGCTTTACTTCAAGCATGACATTGGTGTTTTTGCACCCAAAATCATGTTTTAGGCTGTTGATGGCCATACTATTGCTTAAATATTATTGAAGAGAAATTTGGCACAATCAGATGACTCTTCTTGAATAATAAATTCTGATGTATTATCTGCTGTTTGCAATTTGACTGCAATTAGAAGGTATAGTACTAACTGACACCCAGGGCACGGATAATTAATATCCTCGATTATTGCTGTGAAATGAAAAATAAAGTTCTGAATTTAATCTGCATGTTTAGAAGTAGAAGAATGAATTACTTTTCCTAAGACCTATTGAAGGAAAAAAGTTAGGTGAAATACAAGGACCATTGTCTCTGCTCTGTAAAAAATTGTTATATCAATTTCGTTGAATTTTTATTGTAAATATTATCTTCTATATTTCCCTCTACAGAGTTGATGCAAAGAAATTGGAAGAATGGGCTAGAGCTCAAAACCCAACCTCACTAGTTGAGTTCTCATCCAGAGAAGGAGAAGTTGAGGGAATATTAAAGGATATTGCAGAAAGAGCAGGAGGAAAGGGGGATTTCAGTTACAGTCGTTTCTTTGCAATAGGCCTATTTCGCCTTCTTGAGTTAGCAAATGCTATGGAACCAACAATTTTGGAAAAGGTTACCCAATTCATTTAAGGCATCATATATTGATTTTAAAAATTCATGTTAGGTATCATTATGCACTTTGACATCTCAGTTATGCTGACATCTTAAATGACATCTATCATTTGCCATCACATGAAAAAGTATTATTAAAAAAAAAAAATATAATGAGTCATGAGGGGATAAGACCAAATCCTTGATAAAAAGATACAAGACAAGCTTCAAAATAAACTAAACACCCTATACATAGGAAGTTGGTACCTATTAAAAAAATCCAAACTAATGCTAGGAAGCATAAAAGAATACCATTTAAATTGTTCCCTATTTAGCAAGTCCAAATTTATCAATTTATCAGCATAATGGTTCGCATCCCTAAAATTATGTGAAGCTTTAAAATTCCATATCACAACAAATCTTCAAACATTTTCTCCATCTACCTTCAAGAATCTAAGGAACAATCCTTTGTGAAGAGAAGGCTTTGCAAACTAAAACAAAATAACACTCTAGCCAAAGACATCTAAATCCAACACTCCAAAGCATACTTTACTACATAAATGGCCCCCCTAAGTTCAACATAGAAAGTGTTTTGAACTCCCTAAAAAGAAGAAAAGTTGTTAATATTCCCCCTGTTGTCTCGAAAAATACCAGCACAAACAGCCAAACTAGGACGACAACCCTTTGCCGCATCATTTGTGTTAACTTTAACCCAAGTAGCCATCGACACTCCCAAATAACTTGGACCAAAGAAGAAACTTTTCTTGACCGTATTGATACCAAAATTTTTTACACAAATCAGCAATGGTCTTATGCATTGATTTAGTAGAAAATATACCAGCTAACCTCACAAAATTAGAAATGATCTGAAGAGCAGAAGTTATATGAATAGGCTTTTGAAGTCTAGCATGGTTTCTCATTCTTCAAATCATCTAGACTCCACCAATAACAACAAGAAGCTTTATTTGAGAAATGAGAAGACTACATTTACCTTTTAGAAAAGAAATAAGTAATCATAGAAGAACCAAAAGTGAGATAAGAAAAAATTTGTTTCAACCCAGACCAAATTTTAACAGAAGTTGAGCATTGAAAGAATAGATGAAAAATAATCATATATTGATTTGATTTACATATATGTTTTTAACAATTTGAAGTTTAGATTGCCAAGTCTATTTCTCATTCATACCAGTCTATAAAACGAAAAATTCAAGACTATCAAACATTTTTAGACATCTCTTTTCAGGGCTGTTTGTGTTAGATGAGATAATAGTCTTGATATGATCTCATTTCTTCCAAGTTCAGGCCTCATTGATGGGTTTACTCCCATATTTTTCTTTAATCTATATAACATACTGATTTCATTATTTTTCTTCTGCTGGAAAAATTGTACGACATGTGAAGAGAAAAACTCCATCTTTTGTAATAAGCATTTAGGACTTTAACATTATTGTTTGCAATAGAAATCGAATTGTATATCAGCAGAATAAATGACTACTCAACGATTTAAGGAGATTTGACAGTGTATCTACGTACTGTGGATCAGAATAGTTGTTTCTATTATTATTATTATTTAATAAGTACAGGTGCATCATATATATATATATATATATATATATATGTGTGTGTGTGTGTGTGTGTGTGTGTGTATGTGTGTGTCCGTGTACCTATGTGTGTGTGTGTGTCCGTGTACCTATGTATGTGTGTGCACAGATAAAA
>Ga0214542_1010585_pt1 | contig 13346 bp, 6 predicted proteins | sample CNSS1metaG_FD_160096 | JGI IMG/M metagenome (GOLD analysis project Ga0214542, IMG submission 160096) | Root nodule microbial communities from cowpea collected in UCLA plant growth center, Los Angeles, California, USA - CNSS1 | ecosystem: Host-associated > Plants > Roots > Nodule | place: USA...
TATATATATATATAATAGACGAAAGAGATGAATGTATAAAAAAAATGTGTATAAAGAAAAAAGATTAGGAGAAAAATATGGATAAAGGAGAAGAGAAAAAAAAAATATGGATTAAGGAGATAAGGAAAAAAAAAATATATAAATAAATGTGTAAGGATAAAAAAAATAATATGGATGAAGGAGTGGAGATAAGTGTAGATGAAAGAGATAAATAAGGTTAAAATTGTGTTCTTTTAAGAGGAAAGATTAAAGGGTGAAGGAGAGGAAGAGATCGGAAGAATTAGAGTGTGAAATTGATATTGTTTTTTCTAAGAGATTAAAAGGTGATTTTAGAATAGATTAGAAAATGAAATTTGTAAGGTCCACCTTATTTTCCGCCTTTTATTTTAAAAGTTGTCCCAAACTTTTGGGTCTAAGGGCTGGCCCAAAGGGAAAACAGACCCTAAGTCTGTCTTAATCCATCCATTCCTCTCAGTTTACAGAAAACTCAGCCGTCAAGCTCTCCCCTTTTCGCAACGGGAAGCTTTGCTAGATTTAGTCCCAGCTCTTGGTCAAGCAAGCTCAAGCACGTTTCACTCCGCGTAAGTTGTTCCTATCCATACACTTCGTTTGCCAGTTGAACTTGTGTTTTTCCACTAGGGATAACCGTAGTAATTTGTCCTTGCTCCACTGTTTTCATCTTAGGAACTGTGGCGCACATCTGTTCGTGTCCAAAATCTCCCTTAGTAACTCTTTCCAGGTAAGGGAAGCTAGGGTTTATGTTTTTAAAGTTATTTTGCCGATTTTTGGTCTGTTGTATGGTTGTGATGCTTGATTGAGGTTTTTGGTCGAATAAAAATGTATGGTGTGGAAGTATGTTTGATTGATGTGGCGCTACTCTTTTTCTGCACTGCACACTTTTCGTAAAATGACGATTTCTACTTCGTTAACCATTGGATCGAGCTAAAATTTAACAGCTGATCCTTAATACATAATTGTTGATTTTCACCGGTCGGATCTTTAATCGGAGCTCTGTAGTGAGAGCAGTCTTTATCGCAAGGTCACTGAATTTGTGTTGTTGACAGCACTGCACACTTTTAGTAAAATGAAAGTTACTACTTTGTGGATCGAACTGATATTTTAACAGTTGATCCTTAACACATAGATTTTGACTTTGACCGGTCCGATCTTGAATCAGAGCTCTGTACTGAGAGTAGTTTGTATCGCAAGATCGCTGTAGTTTGGTTGTTTCTCTGATCTTGAATATTTATTACTGGCTTGAATCTAATTGTTATATTAAAAGCATGTGATAAATGATTATGCATGAGTGATGTGATTCATGGATTGTGGATGATGGGTTTGGTATGAACTTGACATGTGATTCAAATGAGATGGGTGGTATCAAGGAGACATGGTATTGATATGAAATACAAATATATATTCACTGCTTGAAAAAGATGAGTTGGTATGGATTCAACCTTTGGTTATGAATGAGAATGGGTTGTAAAGGTTGGCATGAGATATTGTGTATGGTAAACATTACTTGATTGATTGAATATGATTGGTCTGTGTTCAGTGCGTAATTCCTTGAAATCTCTAGGTGGGATTTCAGAGTCGTGCTTCAGTGGTTGGGGCGTAATTCCATGGCCCCTGTTAGTGGGTGTCCATAGTGGTGCCCCATCTATATAAGGATTGCATCTTGACACTCTAAGGAGTCAGTTAGTCTCACTTAGAGCGGACTGACTCTTGTGGTGAGAATAGTAGGAGACCTGAAACTCATTAAGGGCTAACCTTGTGTGTGAGAGAATTGATTCATTATAACACTTGTAACACATAGCTAGGGGGTGAGCAGTTCGGGGGTGAGCAGAGGTATCCACCACAAGTGCAAGCATTCGCTGAATCCGACCAGGTTATATGTATCCGGATGAGTCGAGTCGAGTCTTAGTGTATTGTTTTGGAAAGTCATAACATGTTTGGGTGATGTATGCATAATTGACTGAGAAAGTATATATGATTGCATGATAAAACCACTTTTGGCTCTAGCTTACCCTTCTGTTATTGTTGTGTGTTCTTGTAACACCAGATGTTTCATGGATGTCACAGTTCTATTGTGTGGTACTCTCTTTTGCGATGATCATCAACTTGTTGATGTGAGCAGATGCGAGAAACACCCGTGGTCAACAGGGAGGTGATGGTTCCGTTACTTAGTCTTTGGATTGACTTCTGCTTTTGGGCTTTTCTTTAAGGTTATGCCCATGTACGCTTTGCTCTTTAGTATTCTATTATTTTTTTAATTTTCGTTATGTCCTTGGATTCTTGGTTGTATCATGGTGTGCCTTAGTTTCTTCTAACATTTTTGGATATGGTAAGGAGTAACTCCAGGACTTGTCTCTAAATTTCTATCGGTGTGGCATTTCATTTAAATTAAAGTTATTATTTAAATGGAGTGTTAAATTCGTGAAAGTTTGTAATTGAATTGAGTTATGTGAGTTATAAATATCAATAAAAAGATGAGTGTGATGAAATTTATACAAAAAAAAATATGAGTGAGGATATTTATCATATTTAAATATAAACTATTAGATAAAAAATAATTTATGATCTATAAAAATATACACAAATTCAAAATATACAACTGAACATAAATTAATTTAGATAAATATAAACATTAAAAGTAACCGAAGTTAACACTTACTAAGTTAACATTAAATTAAATAAATAAAATTACTGTGTGTTAAATCAACACACTAACCTTATTTATTATTTATTATATATATATTTAACGTCAATTTATCCGATGCTAAATTAAATTAATAATATATTAAAATTAAATATAGTTAGTTAACAGTAATCTTATTTATTTTACTGTTTATTTATATATTTATCGTGCTTTAGTTAATGTTAAGTTAACTTTATATATATATATATATATATATATATATATATATATATATATATAAACTAACATTCACTTAGCTTAACTTTATTTGTTTTAATATTTGTTTAACTTTTCTAAATTAACATTCACTTAGCTTAATTAAATACAAATATTAAAAATAAACAATAATAACATCGTTAGTTATACCGATGTTAAAGTAAATATTTATTTAATAAAAAAATTAAAATAATTTTTCATTTTCAATTAAAATGACACGGATAACATTATAATTTGACCGATCCTAATATTTGAAAACTGGATTTATATTTTATTGTAGTAATAATTTTCAACAACCTATTTTATACTGAAATCTAGATTGTAACTTATAAGTACACTCTCAATATTTACATTACTTTATTAATTTTTATAAATCACCACCACCATCCAATACTAACCAGACTCAGCTTATTCAAAATCAAAATAGTATCCGAATTCGTCGATTAAAACCAATTTGAATAAAATAGGATACTTATTAATAATTTAAATTGAAATTTAAGGCAAAACCAATTTCTCTTACCTTAAAGTTTTCTTTGAAATACTTTAAGAAATATAATAATCCAAAGGGAGAAAGATACGGAACTATAGATACTTTGACTAATAACACGATGACTCGAAAAAAAAAAAAATAGCATAATAACTAAAACAACGAAATACATTTATTTTGTATACTAAAAAGTTTACCTCACAAAAAATATAATTCCCCAAATTGACATTTGTTTTATAATCTTTTAAAAGTCGTTAAAAATTTATGTAAAGATATTCTTTCCAAAGTCTCGTTTCAATATATTCCTCTAAATCGAGTAGTTATTTTACCACATAATTAATTTTAAAATAAATTAACTGACCACTATAATTTAAAGTTAAACTAGTAATTCAGTCATAAATATATAACAAGATATTGAGTTGGAACAGTTTTCTGGGTTTGACGTTTATGATGAGAAATGTTGTTTGGTTGATGGGTTAAAGAGATGAATGTTGTTTAAATAAAATTTGGATGCAAAAGAGGTAGAGGAACATTGTGAAACACATTTAGCATAAGAAAGAAAAGAAAGAGTTGTAACAGAAAAGCGACACGTGATGAGGTTGGTGGGAAGGGCACGGGAGAGTGATAATGATGAGAGTTGGAAAGGAAAGTTTGGTGGGTAAAGGGAAGGGATGGACTATGTTCCATGAATCTGTAACATCTTCTTTGCCTAAAACTACCTATTCAAATGTCCTGGTGGGGACATTACTTCTTTCCTTCTCTTTTCTGACGTCATTGATTTTTCCACTTTTTCTCCCCTAATTTCCTTCTTGTCCTATTCATCCTAGCTTCACCACCACCAACTGCTTTTTTATTTTATATTTTAACATTATTATTCCTCAATAAAAATATTACTCAAAGAAAATCTCACATATAGCATTTTTTTTTTTAAATTAAAATGAAGTATTCAAAGACAACAATGTACTGATGTTCTGATATCGAGAACATAGTTAAAAAAATATTATCTCCTCAATTTGAAGTTTGAAGTTTTATTGTGATTTTATTATTAAAAAATGTCATGAGTTAAACAAGAAAAATATATTTAAATTTCTCTTCATCTCAACTAAAGTGATATGATATTATTGAACATATGTTTTATGAAAATTTCTTACTCAATATTGTATAAATATAGAAATAATATTAAAATATATGAAAATATTATTTGTTTGATAGGAGAGTTGAACATAAAAATATTGAAGAGTTTGAACAGAATATTGTTGGAAAAAAAATCTTTAACGAAGAACATTACTATTTTTATCTCCAAGAATAACCATATTAACCGGGAATAAGATTAACACAGAGAATACAAAAATATAACGTGAAAACTCTAAATATGAAAAAAAAATAACGATCACATAGAAAATAATCATTATGTACAAATTTGTACAACACACATAAAACACTCTCAACCATTTGACACTAAGTACACTCACATTTTTCAGAGCAAAAATTTAGCTATACCTCATAACCTTTTACTATAAGAGAACATAGTTAAAAAAAATATTATCTCCTTTCAAATTTGAAGTTTTGTTGTGATTTTATTATTGAAAAATGTCATGGTGAGTTAAACGAGAAAAATATATTTAAATTTCTCTTACCAACACATGTATGTTTTATGAAAATTTCTTACTCAATATTGTATAAATATAGAAATAGTATTAAATTATAGAAAAATATTATTTGCTTGACGGGAGAGTTGAACATAAAAATATTGAAGAGTTTGAATAGAATATTGTTGGAAAAAAAATATCTTCAATGAAGAACATTATTATCTTTGTCTCCAAGCAAGAATAACTCTATTAATAGGGAATAAGATTAACACAGAGAATACAAGAATATAACGTGAAAAATCTAAATATGGAGAAAAATCACGATCACATAGAATAATTACTATGTGCAAATTTGTACAATATACATAAAACACTCTCAACTCTTTGACCCCAAGTACACTCACACTTTCCAGAACAAAAATTTAGCTACACCTCACAACTTTTTACTATTATAAGAGAATAAGAAAAGTAAAAAACTAGTTCAAAGTGTCTTTGACTTGAGGCAAGGAACATTACGGACTTATAACCAATTATATAGTTACTAACACCTACCTCCTAGGTTATCCGAGACAATGTGAAACTTTTCAAGACATGTTATTTTTATCAACCCAAAATTAAGTCCAAGTGTGAGTTTAAGTCCCACATTTAGTAAAAATGAGAAAGTTGGATAACATATGAGGATGAAAACTCAAACTCATCGTTTTAAGGTTTTTAGTTAAGAGTTGTGTCAATCCCTGTGTGGGTTGAGCTCATGTCTTATTGGTTTTGTATATCTCAAGTGATCCTCTCTCGAAAGACCCAATAGCGATATTAGAGCCTAGTTCGTGTGATGATCGGTTTAGATGAGATCTTATATCGAAAATTTTCCTGACAATGAATTAGACAAGCATGTTCTGAGATACGGAAAAGGGGTCATTTAAGTAATGTTAAGACTATATTCTCGATATATGTTAATTAGTACATTGTTTAGTTTTGTTTAATTCGTAAATCAAACATGATGTGAAATTTGGTAGATTGAAAGAAGGTGAAAAAGAAAAAAGGTTCAAAGAATAAAGGAGTAGTTTTCAATGAAATAGTGAAAGTATACTCAAGAGAAAGAAAAACAAATCACAGAAGTCAGTTTGAAAATCTAAATGTATTGGTGAATAATTTTCAAGATTTTGAAGGAATAGTAAAAGAAACAAGTTTCTTCAGGACACTAGTATCATTAAGAGATTCAGAACAATGATTAAGATCAACATATACACCTTTTTACTTATGATAAATATGATAGCCTTAAACATGATTGTGTTTAATTCAAATGAAACTTAAGTATTTAAGAAAGAAGAAACACAATAAATCTTTTGAAAAAAATTATTTAGCATGAAAAATAAAAGAACCTATTTACCAATAATACAAGTGAAATATATAAAGAACTTATAAAATCAACCGAAAATTAATTACGGATATTTTCAGAATTATTCCTAATTGGACTTTTACCTTTCCAGTTAAATATTTAAATCATGAAAGTGAGTTATCATGGTTTGATGTGAGTCTCCCATATTTATATTCATTTACTTTTTCTTAACAAAATTTTAGTAATAAATAAATGATTAATAAAATTTGAAGTATTAATATAATTAAAATGTCAAAAATTTTAGTAACTTCTAACACAAACTTATTCAAAAATTATAAAAGTGAAAATAATTAGTATTCAGTTATATGTTTGTTGTTAAAGGTTGAAATTAATTATCATGAATTTGTTGAGAGTGGAATCGATTCCATGGTCTTTCTGTTTAAGATAATTTAATTTTTTATATTCTTTGAAAAAATTTGCATAAATTAATCTTAAAGATGTAGTGTTGAAATCTTGTTGTCCACTTACTTACATCCAAATTAACATATATATATATAGAAGATGGTTTACGTATTCATGACCAATTTCATTTATTTGACGAAACGAAACCGGTTTAAATCCCTTCATTCGTTCCTTAATCCAAACAATACCATAATTCATCTCCCTCCCCATCCCATGAAAATATTAAAATATTAGTCATAATTGAAACTATGAAGAAATCATTAACCCACAAAGCTTGAAAATTATTATAACTATTATTAAATCCTTTCTTATGTTAAAAACTCTTTTTTCCTCTTCAAAATATCAATTAAATCAAATTATCCACTCACTGAATTCATATTTTACTTAGATTACGAGTATGAAAGTATGTGTACCTACCTACATTATTAAGTTAATTATCATATAGGTAAATTACTACCTTATGATTGGTTATCATCATATAAATTTTAATAGTTAATTATTTTTTCATCAGAGATAACCTCAACAAACACCATCTTTTATCTTTAGTATATACTTATTATATACATAATCACTAAGAGATAGAATTTAACATATCACATTTAATCTTTAATATATTACTCGGTTACAACAACTTATTATGGTCGTATTATTGATTAAAAGAGACAAGGCCACACAATTATACACATTAAGATACTTACTACTTTGAGATCCAAACTTCAACTCATTCTCAAAATTTGTAAAAATAAATAAATAAATACTATACTAGTCGATGATGCATATAAAACTAATTCATAATCGGTAATATAATAAGATACACAGGTCAGTAATATAATATATTACACATACAAAACTAAAGAAAATGGAAATCACTCAAATTCTATTGAATTTTTTTTAATTACCTATCTATCATCTACTCTGATGTTAAGTATCATTATAAAACAGTATATTTAAAATAAATAAAAACATATTAAAAAAATCATATATATATATATATATATATATATATATTAATTATAGACAACGCATAAATTATATGTTAATTTTATCATAGAAAAAAAATATTATCATTCATTATTCTAAAAATAAAAAAACAAAAATAAATATATATATATATATATATATATATATATATATATCATTTAAATGTGTTAGATCATTATTTATTATTTATTTGGTTAAAATTATAAATGGCCAATCAATACTAAATTTATGAATAAAGACTTAATTATTATGAAAGGTTATTTTGTAGTTATCCTATAGTGATATTCTGATTTGATGAGGAGCTAAATTGAAATTATTAAAATGGGATGAAGAGTAAACATTTGTTTAAGTCCATTCCGCATAAATTCGTATTCGGAGAGGAAAAATTCTCATATCAATAATTTTGTAACTTTATTTTCAGAAAAAATCACATAAAGTCATTTGACGACTATTTTTTGTTCATTCACTCTGATCATCTTGTAAAATGTGACGAAGGGTAAAAAGAGCACCTTAAGCTTGATTTCACTGATGATAAATAAGGAGAATCTTTCACCTCACACATTGACATCAAGATTGATAACATCGTGTTGGTCAACTTTAACTTCCTACAGACCAATTATTTATATTTTATATTTTACTACATTTTATTATATATAAAGAGAGTATATGAATAAAATAAAATAACAAGTTTCTTCGGTAATATATCTCTTATATCTATCATATATATATATATATATATATATATATATATATATATATATATATCACTACAAAAAAAAATTATATTAGCTACAGAATATTTCCTAACTATTCCGTAGCTAATCCTTCGCTAACTAGTTTTGCGACAGATTAACTATTAAATTGCTACGTAATGTTTGGTAGCTAAATCCATGTAGTTAATTGGAGAGGGATATATTTTCTCGCTATTCCGTTGCTAATGTCTCGCTAATTCCACGCTAATCCCTCGCTACTTAACATCGGAAAGTTTTATAAGTTGTAGCTAATCTGTCGCAATTCTGTTATCGGTAATCCGTAGCTAATTTGTCGCAAATGATTTCTCGCTAATCTGTAGCTAATCTGTCACAATTGATTTCTCACTAATCTGTAGCTAATCTATCGCAATTAATTTCTCGCTAATCCATAGCTAATATATCATAATTTATTTCTCGCTAATCTGTAGTGAATCTATCGCATTTTTTTTTCGCTAATTTGTAGCTAATATGTCGCCATTTTTTTCTCGCTAATCTATAGCTAATCTGTTGCAATTTATTTCTCGTTAATCCGTAACTAATCTATCGCAATTTTGTTCTCGCTAATCTGTCGCAATTGCTTTCTCACTAATCTATCGCAATTATATTTTCACTGTTCTTTAACTAATTGCTCACAAATATTATTTTGTTAATTACAATTACTTCATAGGTATTCACTCTTTAATATGCCCATGAATGATTCACAAGAGTGTCTAAACAACTCCAATATTTGCACTACATATTCGAAAAGGAAATTAGTCCTGCCATGATCAAAGTATTTCCAACAATTATATCAAACAATACAAAATAACATAAGTTCTCACAAATATATAATGGTTTTGGGACACAAAAACATTAGAATGTATCAACACAATTATAATAAAAATAAAGTTTTGTAGTTGAGACACATCTTCATTCTTGTTTCTTTAATGCAGACAATAATTATCTCTTAAAATATTGTATTTGCTCTTGCATTTGTTGTTGCATAACTGCTTGCATTTTTACTTGTGCCTTCATTTGTGCTTGCATTAATGCTTGCATATCAGTATGTGCTTGCAACTGTGTCTTCATTTGCTCTTACAAATTAGATATATGAGATAGGAAAATGGAAAATTGAAAAAAAAATGGAGGAAACCACGTGCCTATGAGCACATTTGAACTATGAGCACGAAGACGAAGGATTCAAAGTATGAGTGAGGAGAAGAACGACCAAAGTGTGAGTGAAAGGAAAGTGAACATTTGAGTGTTTGAAAATGTGAACAAGAAGCACAGAAACGAGACATAAATGTTTGAAGATGTGAACAAGTGGCACGTTGGTCTCTTTCAAAAAAATTAAAAAAGATAGTTTCTAAATAGAAAAAATCTAAATAAAAAAAGGAAAATCGCTTTACTAATTTTCTTTTTAAACTATCTTAGTAAATAAAAAATATCACTAGTTAAAGTATACATAAGCTATCTCCTTCTTTGATTTATATTTTTATTAAACTTATAATTTTTTTACTAAAATTAAAATTTATATATCTAATTTCCTCTTTTTTATTATATATTTTAATTAATATTAATATCTATATTTATATTTTAATATATACAATTATATTTAAAAATATTTTTAAAATTTTAAAATTTTAAAATTTAAAATATTTAAACTAAAAGTAATTTTAAAATATTTAAATTAAAATTAATTTTAAAATATTTAAATTAAAAGTAATTTTAAAATATTAATGTTAAAAATAATTTTAAAATATTTAAATTTAAGATAATTTTAAAATATTTAAATTAAAAATAATTTTAAATATTTAAATTATAAATATTTTTAAAATATTTAAATTATAAATAATTTTAAAATATTTATATTATAAATAATTTTAAAATATTTAAATTATAAAAAAATTAGAATATCTAAATTAAAAAATTATATATTTATACTAAAATTAAAAATAATTTTAGTATGAATTTAATTGAGAATAATTAGCTACAAATATATTTTTTAGTAAACTTGTAGCTATTTTGCTACAAACTAGCTACCTTTTTATTACTTCGCTATTTCATTGCAAATAAGAGAGAGATTAGCTACAAATATATGTTTTAGTAAATTTGTAATTATTTTGCTACGAAGAAGCTACAAATTGTTTCCTTCACTACTCTCTCACAAATTAGTTAAAGATTGGTTACAAATATATGTTCTAGTAAATCTATAGCTATTTTGCTACACGCTACAATTTTATTCTTTCGCTATTTTCTTGCAAATTTGTGAGGGGTTAGCTACAAAATTTTTTCCTCGCTAATTTTCCTAGCAAAATAGAATTTTTCTTGTAGTATATATATATATATATATATATATATATATATATATATATATATATATATATATATATATATATATATAATTTTAAAATCCCTAACAATTTTTAATATGCATAATATTTCATACTATAATTATATGACTCATAATATAAAATTAGAGATCTTGTTCTCTCTTCAGTCCTATCTGGAGAGATAATAATAACAGTGTCTAAAATTTTTCATTATTTAAAATCACATGTTCGTGATTAATCTCATCATTCACATAATTTCTAATGACAATCTCATGAACACTCCCCTATTCTTTTTATCATGAAATATGAAATAGATTATAGATTTATTAAAAATGAATATATGATTGTACTTTGCATTTTGGATATATATATATATATATATATATATATATATATATATATATATATATATATATATATATATATATATATATATATATATATAAAAGCGGAGACAGAATATATTGCATATATAAAACTCACTATTAGTCGTACTAACTATACATATATATTATAAATAAAATAGATAAGGAATAATATTATTATATTAAAAGTGAGTTTAACAAAACTAGTAAACTTGTTATAAAACATAAAGCGTAGATATTTCATAGACCATGTCACTTATTTTGGTCCATGAATGCTGTCCGTATGTGTGAGTAAAGAAGAGAGAAAAGTCAAAACCATAATTATTTGTAGTTTTGAATTGTAATCGCAAGGAGATCTGCATCCCTGTCCCCATGCAAAAGGGAAACCCGTCTTCCTTCAACTTTCCTTCACAAAAATTCAACTATATTCTAACCGCAAATTATTGTACCCTTACCTCTGCATCATATTAATACATAATTTAATAACAATAAAAAAACATATTATATAACTGAGGCCACCAAATAATTATACGTGGACTCGAATTAATTAAGAGACTAAGTACTCTTGTTTTCAACCATACACCAAAACTAAAATTGAAAGGAAATTATGTAGAAAAAAAATGGTTTGTTTTGTTCTGCGTGGTGAAAGGGACATTAATTAATAGTTAAGCCCAAAATGGGGCTTTCGTAGAAGCTGCACGTATATATGAAAAGGTCTTTAATTTCAAAGATGCGTATTGGTGTGCTATAATGCCGAAAGGAAAAGTCCTAATCTAAATAATAATGTCCATTTTTTTTTAAGGATTTTCAACACATTTAGCCAAAATCTTAGTTTTGGTGACTTGGAAACAAGTTCAAAGGGGGCATGCATCTAGACCATTCAATGCACCCATTTCTAACCGTGATTGAAAGCTTTATGTGCAAAAGAGATTGTGACTTCTCATGACAAATCGATTATCTCCGAGAAAATTCATTCATCACTATATATTGCAGAATAAGATAAAAGGGGTCATTTTCTTTTCGGTATTCACTCACATTCATGTGCACCAATTAATATATACCTTTCACTTTTCAAGTTTCAACCAAAACTATAATCGTTTAACAAATCTCATTTCATCACGTTATTGTTCCATTCATCTTCCAAAACTTTATCAATTTCTATTCTAGAAAAATAATGTTTTGAAAGTTTAAACTATATAACCCTTTGATAACTTGGTTTTAATAATATATTATCGATGAGAAATTTGTGGATATGAATATGAATAGAACAACCAGGTTAAATACATTTTTGTTTCGTCTAAATTTGATTTCCATCATCCAATCTTTTTTGTCAATACAAATTAAATTCTTTTAAATTGATCATCATTACTCTCTCTATTCAAATAAGAGCAATTTTTTTCTGGTAAATTTAAATATAAAAAAAAAATAAAACTACTCTAACCGTATTCAATATCTCCTTATATTTAAAATTAAACACATTTATCAATAGATATATAAAAATTAATTAACAGTTAAGTGAAATGAAAAATATAATTAAATTTATTTTAAAATTTAAAAATGATATTTAAATGGACTTAAAGAAAAAAATGATAGTTAAAAATAAAAGTACAGATTAATCTCGTGGACTAAAATAAGAGTTTACTCTTTCTTTTCAACGTGTTTACATTTCAAACACTGGTGGCACTGTGAACATAAGTTGCATGAATACTGGTAATTGTCTTCTTGTAGGACGATTTTTCAACATGACGAAGTAAACTCACCATAGATTTGTACTCTTAAAATTGTTTACACTTCACATTATCAATCAACAAGTAAATGATAAAACAAAAGACATTTACATTATCATCTGTGAAAAAATTAGTATAATAAATATGTTATTTTTGGGGAAATTAAATTAAAAAAAATACCATCGTTAAAAATGTGAAAATGCTAAAGAAACATGGAGAGTACTCAAAATGATCGTAGACTATGAATTATTCCACACACACACACACACACATATATATATATATATATATATATATATATATATATATATATATATATATATATATATATATATATATATATATATATATATATATATACCAGTTATATTTAAATAATAATGCACTTTTGTTAAATTTTATTAAGGGTGACAAAATGTGT
>Ga0214542_1010588_pt1 | contig 13343 bp, 10 predicted proteins | sample CNSS1metaG_FD_160096 | JGI IMG/M metagenome (GOLD analysis project Ga0214542, IMG submission 160096) | Root nodule microbial communities from cowpea collected in UCLA plant growth center, Los Angeles, California, USA - CNSS1 | ecosystem: Host-associated > Plants > Roots > Nodule | place: USA...
TATCCCTTCAACCTTACAGCAGAAGAAACGATATGTGCAGGATCACCATGTTCCTAGCCATTTGTTCTTGTGTTTGGAATTCATGAGAGGGGAACAGTTTTTCTTTATTGACCCATGGAAAAGAGTACGTATAGCATGTTAATGTCATTAATTTTAACTATGTCAATGTTTTGAAATTTTTATGGACGAACCTGCTACACTTCACCTGTCAAAGAATTTGCTGACAGAACAACAAAGTAATGAAAATAAACTGAGAAATACGTTGTTTATATCATTACCAAAGGAAAATACACATATAAGGAAAGACTTTCGAGCCATGCTAATGGGTCCAGCGAAATATTGTTTGGTATTGGTCATGACACGGCTACTTTATGACTTCTGAGCGCGTATGTGTAATTTCCAGGAAATTTCGGCGAAACTGTCTCTCCTTGGACCGAGACCAACCCTTGAACAGCCTACATAATAATATTATAGAATTAGTGAGTTTTATATTGAAAGAGAGTAGGTTGCTGTGTATTCAGTAATCAACACCTGGAAGAAGGGCTTTATTCGGTAATTTCTTTATTCTTCTCTGATTTTCCAATGAAAATTATTGCCCTCGTTTTATTTTATACTTGAATGCTTCTTACCTGTATGCATCGAATTTAAACTAAATTAATTCCTTATAAATAGATATCCCTTCAACCAAATCCCAGAAGAAACGATTCACCTGCAGGATAACCATGTCCTCTAGGGAGAGACTTGAATCTGACGAGTCCTGAGTCGTGAAGTACTTCATAAATAAGAGATCTGACACATCTTAAATCAAGAACTTTTACACATTAAATTTATGAATTTTTGTTTCTTATATATTGCTCATCTCACTCATATCCACTCATTATGGGATTATACACTTGAGTTTCCCATGATCTTCCCTTCTCAGTGAGAGCGGGGGATAGAATAGGTCCTGAGTCATGAGTCACCTAATATAAACACATCCAACATTACTTCAAACCCAAAATTTTAAAACATTAGCTTTGCAGGCCTTTTTCCTTATGTATTACTTATATGGTTCATCACCAGTCAATATGAGATTCTTGACACCACACTTGAATTTCACACAATATTGTTGAGTTCTCAACAATAATCAAGCATTTACAAACCTCTTTATAGCAGCTTTGTCATGGATAGACCGTCTATACACTACACCAGACGATACTGTTTCTTTCAAATATCTCACCACTCACTTCAAATATGCCATGTACATGTTAACAACACTAACATCATGGGCCAGATTTTGTTTGCTACAGCATATGGAGTAGTCTTCATCTTTCTCTTTTCTTGAACACCCACACCCACTTGTATCCTACCACATTATGGTTTCTTAACATATCAACAAGCTTCCATGTATGGTTCTTCCTCCAAAGCTCAATCTCCTCCTTCATGACAACATGCCATTGCTGACCTTCTACGCATTTCAATCGCCTCCTGGAAGCTTCTATAGGCTCTGAACTGTCATCTTCTTCAATTGTTGTCAAAGCGTAGTTGATAAGATCAACATATTCAAACCTTTGTGTAGGTTTGATCATCCTCCTCTTCTAACCACTAAACCTCTAGACCCTTTTGAGCAAGAGGTAGAAGGTTGATCTACATCGTTTGACACCTCCAAATGGTTTAGAGTCAATCATCGCATGTCCCTAGCCATTCCTTATTAATTGTGTTTGGAATTCATGAGAGGAAAATAGTTTTTCTTTACTCATATTAATTAAAAGCATTATCAACATTGGTGGATTAATTTTCTACTAACTATGCTTGATGTGGGCAGGGTCTCTAGCAATAGGGTTTTAAATTTACTACAGCAAGTTTTCCCTGACGGAAGATGCTTTTACAAACTCAGTAGCACACTAAGAATCCAAACGGCTTAGAAAATAAAATTAAAAAATATTTAGTGTTTTGGTCGTTGAAAGCATGCTTGAAATCTGAATTGAGAAATCATGTTATTATGCCCAAAGCATAACGCACTACTGTTTTTGCAAGTAATTGAGAATGAAATTTGATTAAGAAACGTGATCCCACTCTCCAAAAATGAATATTAATTATATTTTATTGTGTGGATATAGGAAATATAGTAATAATGGGTAGACCAAAACATGAACACTACTGGAAAGAAGTTGATAAAGAAAAAGATGGTAAGTTGAAGTGTAAGAAATGCGGACATAAATTTAAAGGAGGAGTTTCAAGAATTAGAGCACATATTAATGGAGGGGGAGGCGTTAGTAAATGCTCCCCTCCCCTTAATGATACAACATCTTCAAATCATTCCGAACAACACATGAATGCTGTTATCGATACATCACCAGGTACAACTATTTCTCATTTCTCACTCACCCACTCTTTCTTTTGTATCCTATTTAAATCTTCAATTTTTTTGATTGTATTGTAACTTTTTCAGAGGTTATTTATTAATGTTTTTACTTAATCCATCTACAGCAATATATAAAAAAATCTGAAAGAGGAAAAAAATGTAAGAAAAAAATAAAAAAATCCTTTAAGCATTTCAACACAATAAAACTTGGTTCCTATACAATTTTTAGTGTCACTTTATACAGTATTTTTTTAATACAAATTAATTAAAAAAATGATATTATTTATGTTATATTTTTATATATCACAATTTTTTCTTGATTACATATTAAAAGGGAGAAATATTGCGGTGTTTTTGTATTGCATATGTTGTGTTTATATAAACACAATACAATACAATCATAATCTCTATAATAAAATAATCTTTAATACCATAAGTAATATAAGAAATAATTGATTTGATAATGATGGTTGCACACGAAAAATAATACAGGATATAATATCAGTCAAAGATATCAAAATAATATTATTGACATGTATTGATTTTAATAATCAAAATCATAATTTTATCTGATTTTAAGTATTTCAGCCCATTTTTTATCTTTTCAATATTAACTAATTTATTATTAAAAATTTAAAATATTCTTTTTCGTTCGCAGAAATGTTTAATATGATTTAGATTTTTTCTAAAAGATAACTATATATATTTTTAGAAAAAAAAATTATAAGAAAGAAAAATAATCATTAGAGTTTGTATATAATACATATACATATATCGTGATATTTAATGCTTTTAATTATCTCATGTGTTAAAGTGGGTGAAAGGACCGAGGAAATGACTGATACCGTTGGTCGTTCAATTAACAATGGAAGAGTTATGCAATCATCATTAGGAGGAGGTATGCATCTTTTGTTACAGATTTATCTTGTTTATTTCCTTCTCCTCATCTCGTGTTTGTATTTTTTTAAGGTGAGACAACATAGTTTGATTTCTATTTTTCAATCATCAATCCCGTTGTTTGTGTTAGAGATTATATGTCTTGTCAAACATACCTACCTTAATTACTAGCTTTAGTTTTCTTGATTTTAGTGGAAGTTTGAGAAATGAATAGATTTTCTTTTTATGTACATAGCTTATTGGATTGAAGTGGTTGAAGGTGATCAAGGGATGGTAGATATGGTCGGTGGTGCAGCTAACCCTGAAAACAGTCCATCATTAACCCATTTATTAGAAGGTACGCATCTCTAGTTACCATTTTTCTTCTCTTTTTCACCCAAGTGAGTTTATTTAGTGTTTTTTTTTTCAATATTCAATTTTATTATTTCCCTAGTAAAGATTTTCGTGTTTTAACGTTATTATGTATTTTAAATAAACAACATTTTTTTTTTGTACTTCTTACTGTGAGCATGAGAATAATTGCTTTCTTTTTAAAATTATCATGTCTAATTAAGTTTTTTATTACTCAAAAATTTAAACTTCTCTATTAGTTCCTATAACTTTTTTTCTTACCAATTCTAAACCTTTCTTTATTTTATATCAATAGTATAGTAGTCTTTCTCACATGGGCTAGTTTTTGCTTATTTTAAGTATCTCGTGATATAATATTGATAAATAAAAATCAACAAATGAATAACATTAATTAGTAAAAAGTAAAAACTAAAAGAAACATATATTCACTAAAAGCATAAAATTTAATAACTTTAACTAAATATTGTCAATTTCAAAATATATATTTTAAACAATTATTTTGATGTCATTTATTATAAATCGATTAAAAAAATTGAATTCTTTTTAGAAACTCCTTATTTAAATACTCTAAAGACCGATTTGGCTTGTAGTATATTAATTTCTGATTTAATATTAATGAAAGGAAAAGTTAGCAAATAAAACACTGTTTAACGAGAGCTTTAAAGATGTATTTGTATTTTTTTTTCTTTGTTTTAATAATATATCAAAACTCTTAAATGAGCTAAGCTTCTCCAAAACAATAAAACAGGTCATGAAGCAGAAAATGGTCATGGTGCTGTGACTACTTTAGAAAGTGACTGTGATGAGTTGATATCCGATCTAACAACTATGGAAGAGGACATTCAAGGACAATTACAATTGATGGAGTCACGTGGCAAGAAGCGCAAGGGAAAAGTTGATGGGTGGTTGAAAGAACTACAAAACATGAAACAAAGAGCTATCGATGTGAAAAAGTCACTGAATGAGTTTAGCTGCTCTAACTTCAATGTGCAACAAGAAAAAATGTGTTTAGTTGAAGAATTACAAAATGAAATACATTATTTGATTGAAGAGATGGAAAAGCATATGGTAGAAAAGCCATCGGTGTTGTCAAATGAATTTGTTGGCCTGGAATTTGAGGAAAATGTTGAGAAGATGTGGAATCTTGTGCGAGAGGATAAAGTTTTCATCATTGGCATACATGGAATGGGGGGAGTGGGAAAAACATTCCTAGCAACTTACATGGAAAGTGAGATAAAGAGAACCAAAACTTTCAAAGATGTCGTATGGGTAACTGTTTCCCATGATTTCACCATTTTCAAATTGCAACAACACATTGCAGAAATATTAAAAATAAAGCTTTATGGAGATGATGAGAGGGAAAGAGCAGTGATTTTGGCGTCAGAGTGGGAAAAAAGAGAAAATATAGTACTTATTTTGGATGATGTTTGGAAATATATTGATATGGAAAAGGTCGGAATTCCTCTTAGAATAAAGGGTAATAAATTGATCATCACAAGTCGTTTGAGACATGTTTGCCGACAAATGGATTGCCTGCCAAGTAATATGATACGAGTGATGCCTTTAAATGGTGATGATATGGAGTTATTTTGGTTAAAACTTGGAGACCATGGGACACCTTCAACACTTCCCTCTCAAGTTTTGGGTATCGCAATATCTATGGTAGGAAAATGTGAAGGTTTACCACTTGGAATCAGTGTAATGGCTCGAACCATGAAAGGGGAAACTACAATCTATTGGTGGAGACATGCCCTGAATAAACTTGATAAACTGGAAATGGGAATGGAGATGCAGGAAGAAGTCTTAACTGTACTAAGACGTAGCTATGATAATTTAACTGAAAAGGATGTGCAAAAATGTTTCTTGTATAGTGCATTGCTACCAAAGTTTTTTGAAAGAAATCTTTTGATTATGAATCATGTTGATATGGTACTGTTAAATGGAAAGAGGAGGTTGGAAGAAATATTTGACGAAGCAAATGTCATAGTGGATAAACTCATAAATCATTCTTTATTGTTGGAGGATTGTTCGTTACTAACAATGAATGCTCTGGTGAGGAAAATGGCCTTGAATATCATCAAAGAGAGTGGCAGTAACTTCATGGTAAAATGTGGTGAAAGTATGAAAAAGATGCCTGACATTGAGGAATGGACAATTGATTTGGAAGTAGTTTCTCTGGTTAACAATGAGATACAAGAAATTCCGGATGGCACATCTCCTAATTGTCCACGTTTGTCTACCTTGCTTTTATTTCACAATAAAATTAGACATATTCCAGAGTGTTTTTTCATGCACGTGAATGCTCTAACCACACTTGATTTATCAAGAAATGATTGCTTGACACGTTTGCCTCATTCGTTGTCTAACTTGAGGACTCTCACTTCTTTAATGCTTAATGGTTGTTCAAAACTGGAATATATACCTCCGCTGGGAGAGCTACGATCATTGTTAAGATTGGAGATTTCATGTTGTTTCATCCAAATACCACCGGAAGGTTTAGAAAATTTAGTAAACTTGAAATGGCTAGATATGTCCAATGATGTCAATTTGAAGTTGGTACCCGGAAGTTTTCTCCCTAGTTTGACCAATATTCAATATCTAGATCTTTATGGCTGTTCAGGTATAAAAGCAGAAGATATACAGGGGATGAATTTCCTTGAATGTTTTGCAGGAGCATTTGTCGATCGAGAGAACCTCAATCGTTATGTGCGACAAACACTGGACAGTGGTTATGGACCTCAAACTTATTCTATCCAGGGTGGAAGTCACAAATGGCAAGCGGTTAAATTTTGGAAATTTTGGTACCGGAAGCGTCTTTCCGAATCTAAGTATCGAACTACTATGTGCATCGAAGATTGTAAAGAATTGTCATATGTCCTCCCGAGAGACCTGGTGATGTTATCTGTAGAACGCAATGAACAATGGATATGGTTATGCGTTGCTCTGGCATCAAATGATCCTTCTTCTTTAAAGAAAATTAAAATTCACCATTGCACAAGACTGAAGAGCTTGTTTTGTTTATCTTGTTACTTATGCGCTAATATCCAAAGCCTTCAATCTTTGACACTTTCTCATTTGGAAAGTTTAATTACCATATGCAACGAAGATAATTACCTTCCGAGATACATGTTCTCTCAACTCAAACACTTTCGTATTAGCTACTGTCATGGAATAAAGACATTGATGACATCAAGCTTAGTCTCACACCTTCAAAACCTGGAGTCTATAAGTGTGTTAAGCTGTGATTCAATGGAACAGATATTTGCAGTGACTTCTGATGACAATGATAGTATCAAAATTACACTCCCTAAGTTGACCACTTTGAGAGTACAATATTTACCACAATTAAAGACAGTGTCCGAGAGAATTTTAGTATGTAAGTATGGGCTTAGATTGGACATCACTGATTGTCCCAAATTATGTGAACCCAGAATAGAATACTTGGCTCTATGATTTGACTGTGTTGATTAGATGATGAGACGCTTAGTCTTTATGTTCATTATTCTTGAATAGACAAAATAAAATCATTATTTACTTCTTGAAAAATATGAGGTTTACTAATATGTTTGTGCAAGAACATATATGTGTATCAACTCCATATAAAATAACGTTTTCTTTACAAAAGATGATAATTCTTTGAAAAAAAATAAAGAGTATATTAATATACTTTTGATCATCCTAAGTGTTATGCAACATTTTGAAACATTGTTGCACAAAATTGAGATCTCCATCAGAATACTATCGCTCAATTAATGAAAGAAAATGGATGTATGTGAAGGATATTCTTAGAAAATCATTTTACAATTGATTTTTGGTCACTACCAGGAAATTAAGTATGAAGTTTGAAGTTCAAAAGAAAAAGAAGATTAATAACTTATTTAGTTTCTTTTCCGTAATAATAGCTCTTTAGTTTTTTTCTTTTTAAGATTTTTCTTTCAACAGTATTGATAGTTTAATTATAAGAATACAATACAATACTACTTTTGCAAGTTAGCTGCATGTTGCAATCAACGGTGATTATTCAAAGTTACAAGACTTGGCCTTTAAATAGCAATATATATATATATATATATATATATATATATATATATATATATATATATATATATATATATATATATATATATATATCACTTTTGGTGTTTCTGATATTCAACGTCTATTCTGATACTTCAAAGGGCGTTGATGACTCCAAACCACAGTTATCATCACCATCACCATGAGAACGTTATGCATACATTGGATTGCCAATATTTAAATTAAATTGCACATCAGAACCTACTTCACCGTTAGATATGGTGAATCTATGGTTTAATTTGCATGAATTATTCACTGTTATAAAAAGTAATTTACCTGTAAAATTTTAAAGCATCTCTCCTCAATTTTAGAAGGAGCTATTTAGAATAACTATTTTATATTCTAAAATGAATAAAAAGATGTCCCAAAAGGTTTGTATGGGTACAAGAAGAAACATCTTTAGAAAGTCAACAAATTTATATGACTAATTATAATTCAATGAATATATAAAAATAATTTATAATGCATAAACTATTTTATGTTTCAAATGCCTTACACACCCAACCATAGTACTTTAATACTCTTCTTAACACTAAACTTTTTCTTAATAAATTAACGTATTTGTAAGAATATGAGTTCATGATTTGCAGTCGCTGATGATTTAGCACATCTCATGAACTCTGAGAATTGTGCCGTGAAGATTTATACCAATGTACATTATGAATAAGAGGAATGATATCAATAGTGCTTTTGAAAGTGAGATTAATCACTAAAACCAATTGGTTACTCATCTAACATATGAGGGAGGAAACATTCAGGAACAATTGCAGTTGCTTGAATCCAGAATATGCTACCCTGTCATGGAATGACCCTCCTTCTGTGATGAAGATTGACATTAGTAATTGCATAAACCTAAAGAGTTAGGTATGTTTGTCAAATTCTTGTTTCTTTTTTGGTAATATCCAAAACCTCCAATCTTTTATTCTTAACGGTTTAAAAAGTTTAAAAAGGAAGATGTTGATTTAGCACTACTTGAAAACCTGGAGTCTATAACTATTTTGAGTTGTTATTCGATGAAGGAGATATTTGCAGTGCATAACAATGGTAATGACAATAGTTTCAACATTACTCTCTCCAAGTTGATCACTTTTCAATTATTTAAAAAAAAAAAAAAAACTATTTAACACTAGCCGAGATTCGAACTCTCATTCACTCAATTCAAAACCAACAAGCCATTACAATGGTCAATGGGTATCCTTATGTGATGCTCTGTCATCAAATGGTCCTTCTCCTTTTAAGGAAATTGACATTAATCATTGCACAAAACTGAAGAGTTTGTTCTATTTATCATGTTCTTTATGTGCTGATATCAGCCCTCAATATTTGACACTTTCTCATTTGGGAAGTTTAACTGTCATCTGCAAGGAAGACATTGCTAATTTAATGCAACCTTTGCATTCGATAAGCATGTTCTCGTATCTCAAAACCTTTTCTATTAGTGAATGTCACAAAATAAAGACGTTGATGACATCAAACTTAGTGCCACAACTTCAAAATGTGGAGTCCATAATTGTAGAATTTTGCAATTCAATAGAACAGATATTTGCAATGACTTATGGTGATAGTAACAAAATTACACTTCCTAAATTGGCCAACTTGGAAGTAAAATCTTTACCACAATTGAAAGCTATCGATGGTTGTCCCAATTTGTGTAAACCCATAATAGAATGTGTGGATTGATTGTGTTGATTCAAATAATGTTTAGTTTTTATATTCATTATTCTTGTAAAGAGAAAAGAAATTCATGATTTACATTTTGAAAAAAGTACGATGGCTTTACCAATAGGTTTGTGGAAGAATATATATTTTGAACAACCTCCAATTACCATCGCTAAACAAAAACTACCATCGATCACCACTACAACCACCAACCACCAACCACCACAAATACACCCACAAGAGTAATATGGGTATTTTCAAAATTATGGGATGCACGAAGAAAAAAACAAGGAGGTGCAGAAAGATGCTTCCTTTTGCTGCAGACAAAGTATAAGATGTCCTGTATTACAAACGAAATCTATAAAGAAAGCCCATACCACGGGAATTGTAAAGGGTCTTGCAAGTTACTTCATGTTGCAATCGTAAGTGATTATTCAAATTAGCAAGATATATATGTTTCCATCACATTCAAAGTAAAATCTTTGGTGTTTTTTTATTTTCAACGTTTATGACTCCAAACCACAGTTATCACCACCATATGAGAACCTTAAGCATGCATTGGATTACCAATATCTATATTGCATATCACAAACCCAATTCACCCTTATAAAAAGGAACTTACCTGCAAAATTAATTTAGAGCATCTCTAGTCAATTTTAGAATGAGCTACTTCTATGCATTGAATTGCCAACATCTATATTGCATATCACAACCTACTTCACCCTTATGTATTGCAAATCTAGCTTAATTTCCATGAATTATTCACCGTTATATATAAAAAGGAATTTATCTGTAAATTTTTTTAGCATCTCTCGTCAATTTTACAATGGACTACTTAGAATAAATATTTTATATTCTAAAATGAATGAAAGATGTCCCAAAAGATTATAAAGTACAAGAAGAAACATCTCTAGAAAGTCAACAAATTTATACGACTAATTCTAATCGAATGAGTGTAAAAAAATCATTGATGATGCATAAAACTATATATTTTGTTTCAACTGCCTTAGCTTGATTTATCTAGGCACTCAACCATAATACTTAAATACTCTTCTTAATGAATTAACATATTTGTATCAAATTAAAACAATGCAATTTTTAGAAAATAAAGAAATGGTCAAAGTCCAAGAGTTGCACGAGCTGATTTAGCACACCTCATGAGCTCCGTGTATTATGTGTATATTATGCAGCAAAAACTTATATAATAACTATAATAAAAGATTGCCTTTTCTAAACTCTGGGAGATGTATCGAATAAAACATTGCCTTTCTTTATAGTCGCTATTTTACCGTTCTGCATGTTGAAATAAGTATTTTATTTTATTTTTTTAAAAAAAGAGTATGTATAGCACTTTTGAACTACGTCAATGTTTTGAATTTTTTAATTTTTTATGAACGTACCTGGTAACTTCACCTATCTAGGTTTTGCTGACAGAATAGCAAACTAATAAAATAAACTGAGAATACGTTCTTTACATCATTTATAAAGGAAGACTTATGAGACACGCTACTTTGCGTATCAGGAAATTTCGAGGCAACGGTCTACCTGAACCGAGTCCAACCCTTTAACAGCCTATATAATAAATAATACCACATACTGAATTCAACACCTACTGCAACGTATCTTCCATTTTTGCTCTTTGTTGCTCAGATCATTCCTAAATTTTGAAACAAAATTTTATATATTAAAAGAGTACATTGCAGCATTCAGTAATCAAACCACCTCGAAGAAGAGCTTTATTCGGTAATTCCGTCTTTTTCTGTCTGATTTTCCAATGAAAATTATTGCTCCATGATCCATTTTTGTACTGGTTTTACTTTACCTTATTTCTATAATTTTGCATTTCATGATACTTGGGTACTCAGTTGTAAATCAAAGTTAACGGGTGCTGTGAATGATTGCTTAGACACTTCTTACCTGTTTGAATGAAATTTAAACTAATTTAACACCTTACAAAGAGATATCCCTTCAACACCCAACTTTAGATGCATTTTCTTTCACTCTTGCTCCTTGTTTCCCAAATTACTCCAAAATTTTGAAACGAGATTTGTTATATTAGAAGAGTGTAGGTTGCTGTATTGTATTCAGTAATCAAACACCTGGAAGGAGGTATTTATTCGGTAATTCCCTTCTCTTCTCTGATATTCCAATGAAAATTATTGCCCTCGTTTTATTTTATACTTAAACGCTTCTTACCTGTTTGAATCGAATTTAAACTAAATTAATTCCTTATAAATAGATTCACCTGCAGAATAACTATGTCCTCTAAGGAGAGACTTGAATCTGACGAATCTGACACATCTTAAATCCAGAACTTTTAGACATTAGATTTATGGATTTTGTTTCTTATCTATCGCTCATCTCCCTCATATCCACTCATTATGGGATTATACACTTGAGCATGCTTGAAATGTGAATTGAAAAATCATGTTATTATGCCCAAAGCAGAACGCACTACTGTTTTTGCAGTTGATGACACATTCATTAAAGCCTCTGTCAGTGGCCTTAAACCTGTTTGAGTGGTGAAAATGAGATTTGATTAAGAAACGTGATCCCACTTTCCAACTGTGGATGAAATGAATATTAATTATATTTCATTGTGTGGATATAGGAAATATAGTAATAATGGGTAGACCAAAACATGATCGCTACTGGAATGAAGTTGATAAAGAAAAGGATGGTAAATTGAAGTGTAAGAAATGCGGACATAAATTTAAAGGAGGAGTTTCAAGAATAGAAGCACATATTAAAGGAACAGGAGGAATTCGTAAATGCTCCCCTCCCCTTAATGATACAACATCTTCACATCATTCCGAACAACACATGAATGTTATCGATACATCACCAGGTACAACTATTTTTCATTTCTCACTCACCCACTCTTTCTTTTGTATCCTATTTAAATCTTCAATTTTTTTATTGTATTGTAACTTTTCCAAAGGTTATTTATAAATGTTTTTACTTTATCCATCGACAGCAATATATAAAATAATCTCAAAGAGGAAAAAAAATGTAAAAAAAAAAGAAAATCCTTTAAGCATTTCAACACAATAAAACTTGGTTCCTATACAATTTTTAGTGTCACTTTATACAGTCATTTTTTTTAATACAAATTAATTAAATAAAATGATATTATTTATGTTATATTTTTATATATCACTATTTTTTCTTGATGACACATTAACTATTTCAGCCCATTTTTTTATCTTTTCAATATTAAATAATTTACTATTAAAAATTTTAAATATATTTTTTCGTTCGTAGAAGTGTTTAATATAATTTAGATCTTTTCTAAAAGATGACCATATCATTTTTTAAGAAAAAAAAATAGTCACTCGAGTTTGTATATAATACATATACATATATAGTCATATTTAATATTTTTAATTATCTTATGGCTTAAAAGTGGGTGAAAGGATCGAGGAGATGACTGATACCGTTGGTCGTTCAATTAACCATGGAAGAGTTATACAGTCATCATCATTAGAAGGTATGCAACTTTTGTTACAGATTTATCTTGTTTATTTCCTTCTTCTCATCTTGTGTTTGTATTTTTTTTTTAAGGTGAGACAACATAGTTTGATTTGTATTTTTCAATCATCAATCCCGTTGTTTGTGTTAGAGATTATATGTCTTGTCAAACATACCTACCTTAATTACTAGCTTTAGTTTTCTTGATTTTAGTGGAAGTTTGAGAAATGAAGAGATTTTCTTTTTATGTACATAGCTTATTGGAATGAAGTGGTTGAAGGTGATCAAGGGATGGTAGAAATGGTTGGTGGTGCAGCTAACCCTGCAAACAGTCCATCATTAACCCATTTATTAGAAGGTACGCATCTCTAGTTACCATTTTTCTTCTTTTTCTCACCCAAGTGCGTTTATTTAATGTTTTTTTTCTTTTCAATATTCAATTTTATTATTTCCCAAGTAAAGATTTTCGTGTTTTAACGTCATTATGTATTTTAAATAAACAACATTTTTTTTTGTATTTCTTTTGTATTTCTTACTGTGAGCA
>Ga0214542_1010596_pt1 | contig 13330 bp, 5 predicted proteins | sample CNSS1metaG_FD_160096 | JGI IMG/M metagenome (GOLD analysis project Ga0214542, IMG submission 160096) | Root nodule microbial communities from cowpea collected in UCLA plant growth center, Los Angeles, California, USA - CNSS1 | ecosystem: Host-associated > Plants > Roots > Nodule | place: USA...
TGCATTTTGGATCTTCTTCCCGTTAAAATCTTATGAGCATAGGTCTGCCAATCATCCAAATTGGTCACTGGTTAGACACATGAAAACTATGATATATCATAAATAACAATTATTTAATGGTCCTCCAGATTCTTATATTTAGTACTTTTGGGTACCCACCTGATGACCAACGTCCCAAATGATCTTGTCTTGGGGAGTGTTGAATACATGATGAAGTGCCACTGTTAACTCTGCCACACCTAAGCTTGAACTTAAATGCCCTCCGGTCTTCGACAGTGTGTAAACAATCTCTTCCCGGAGTTCATCAGCCAGCTCTTCAAGTTCCTGATTATCATACAATAATGCTACAATTATTGTACTCAATTACAAATATCAAGAGAAATCGAAACGATATTAAACTATGCGTGCTAGAGCACATAGTTTCATTATTTAAGCATTGGATGACATTGCAATAAACCATTTTCATATAACTGTGTAGGTACCTGAATGGATAGATTTTTCATGTGGATTGGATAATTAACGGTGTCCAGTACTGGCGTTGATGGCTTCTCTCCCGAGAAATTCAGAGATCTCCGTAACTGTTGATTTGGTTCGTAGTTTTTCTTCACCACCTCCTCACAAACATTGTCTCCTCCAGCAGCTCTCACTTGGTTCATCTGAAAATGAGAATGAGATAGCAATTAGTGTTACCACCCTAGATTCCACAAGTAATTTGCCTTTTGAAATGGAATGATGCTATAATTGTTAACCATACCCTTTGTGGAATGGTGAGTGAGATTTTGGTGGTGATGTTTGAAATACTTGGGGAGCCGCAGTGCTTATCTTGAGAATGTAAGAGAGGAAGAAAAGTAGTCCCAAGAACAAAGGAAGACATGGTTGAGTGGTAAAATGTGGAAAGTGGAAAGAAATGTCTTTGTTAAGTGGTGAGGAGAGAAAAAATAGCAGAAAATGCAATCCTTGGTGATGGAAGAGGGTGTGGGAAATTGTGGTGTTGCAGGGTGGTGGTTGGAATGGAAAATTTATAGACACATCATATCAGATATATTGGTGTATGGTACATGTTTCCGAGTTGAAAACTTGAAGTTGCACATTATAATCCTTTTGCACGCGGAATTAATATCACGCGCAGTTTTACATGACTGCATCAATTCGTCAGAAAGATATTTTTTTAAGTTTTTTATTTAATCAATATAAAGAAACAAAATTAGTTATGGTAATAAGTATAAAATGTAATGAAATATAAATATACATGACAGAAAGAAAACTGAAAATAGTATAATGGATGATTTAATTTAAATAGTAATAATAATAGAAAAAATAAACGAGTTCTTTAATTTAGGTGAAAAAACTATTTAAAAATATGGAAAAGAATATAATTTATATAGATAAAAGTGTATTTTTAATTCCTTAGTTTTTTGCTGGCCTTTTATTTTCAAAATGTAAGTTTAGAAACAAATTCTCTATAGCAATATATTGAAATATATTGTAATTTCTTTTAATATTAAGCAATCTGTTATTACTACTAATATATAATTAAAATTATTGAATAAATAGCGACTCAAATTAAAAGACAATGAAAAAAAAACTATATTAATTCAAATATGCATAAGCATATTTACTGAAGATATTACTTATCTATAAAACTTTTATTTTATTTTATTTTTTTGAAAAAGTTATATAATTAGTGGTTGTAAATAATCCATTTAAATCCTTCAACTTGATAAAGTTGTGTTAATAAAGTGGGTCTCCAGGTTATGTTTCTTTCAAATTGTTTTAAATCTTTAAAACCAAAGAAGGAGTATATATCTGGACGAAAAAAAAGGCAGTAAATAAACTCCAATAATTATCAGTTTAAAAGAATAAACAATAACCAATACTTAGTTACTCTTTTATTTTCTAAAAAAACAGTGAAAAGTATGTTATATATATATATATATATATATATATATATATATATATATATATATATATATATATATGTTAGGAAAATATTTAAGAATGATATCTTAATAATTAATGGAAAGATCTAGACTAAATGGTTGGTTTAATACAAAAAGTAATTACATATTTTATAGTTAGTACCGTAAAAACACTTTTAATATAATACTTTAATTTTGTTAGTTGTATTTATGGTTGAACTCTATTGATAATATAATTGAACATGTATTTAGTCTTTATTAATTGTTATATGTGTTTATTAAAAATATTAAAAGGTAAAATATTTTCAAAAAGTATATTAATGTTAATTTTTTTCCAGTAAACACGGTTGCCAACAATACTGAAAATCAAACGTCTTTTTACTTCCTTTAATCATAAGGTTTTATAATAAATTATAATTATTTTATTATTATATTAAAAACAAAAAATATTAATATTTATTAGCGAATATTTATCAAAAAAACTTCTGATGTTAATATTTTAATAGACTTTCTTATTTTTAATTTAAAATAATAATATATATCATTACATTACTAAAATAGCTTGTGAATTGGATAATTTTATTTTGTGGTAGACGTGAAGCTATCATTTAAGTTACCTGTGCATATTGAATTATTTTGTCTTGTTGTCAACTAACCTGAATTTGTACTATGTTAGGAAGCGCAGTTATTGGTCCTAGAATAATTGGGTGTTGTGTGGAAAGGTCCAATTTATCAGAGCCATTGCATTATTCAATTAGAATCCGGTTCTTCACATATTCTTGAATTTAAATTTAAAAAATTAGATTTGACTTACAAAAAACAATACTTTTATTAATATATAATAATTTATTATTTTCAATAAATTTACTAATTTTTTAACAATACTTTTTTTATTTTGACATTTTTTGTAAAGAAAATAATTCATAATAATATATTTTCTCCGTATGTGATAACTTTAAATTTTTTTCTCTTTTTATCTTATCTTTCTTAAGACAACTCCTTTTGTAATTTTATATACTTGGAGAAAAGAATGTATAATAAATAATGCAACATTAAAATTAATAAAATATAACGTTCAATATAATATTCAAAATAGATAATTTAGTGTATAAAATATATTAATACAGTCTTATCAAATAAAACACTACAAAAATATATACAAATCAACTAAACCAACAAGTTCTATACAAAACTAACTACTATTAAAGCTTCTCGAAAATCTTTATCTGATAGCTCCTCATCTTTTAGATGTGTCTCTAAATCTGCAACTTCATCTGCTCCCACCAAAATAGTGATCATTGCACAAAAGGAAAACAACACAAGACCACAAAGTGTAAGGGTTAAATATGTTTTTGGTCCCATAACTTTCAGTGAAAATTAGAATTAGTCCTTATTTGAAACTTTGATCCAATGTAGTTTCTCAACTTTAGAAATGTGTGAATTTAGTTATTTTAAACAAATTTCTATAAGTTGATTTGACGTTTTAAACGCGTTTCATAATATTATTTGAGATAACATTGAAGTAAAAATGTGTCGAACGGTGCAAACAACTCAAATACAATTAGGAATGCATTTGAAATGTTAAATAAACTTAACAAAATTTGGTTAAAATGACTAAATTCACGCATTACTAAATATGAAGAACTAAATTAGTCCAAAATTTCAAAAAAAGACTAATTCAAAATTTCACTAAAAGTTAAAGGACCAAAACCATATTTGACTCATTATAATATTATAGAAGTTAATAAAAATATTTTATTTTATAGTTCTATATGAATTTATAAATTTAATACATTAAAGTTTATTATTATAACAATTGTTATAATATTAAATTTTTTTTTTCATTATAAATAAATATGCGGATAAGAGTACCTTTGTTCCCACAGGTGATAATAGTAGATATTAGTTTTTGTAATTCTTTTTATATGCTAACTTTTTAGTATCTTTTGTATTCTTATACTTTACAGCTAATATTTTATTTTTTATGTTTTACAATAAACTACCCATCGTCATGAGAAACTGTGATATAAATTCAAAATGTCGTATCATAAGATTATAATTAATAAGAGATAGATTATTTTCTTATAGATCTTATGCTTTTTTTTTTAATGTTTTGGACAACTTTTATATAATAATAATTATATCGATTTTTAATGATATTTATTATCTTTTATTAAAAAAATTTTTGCTATACATGTGCGATGACACTTATATCTACCCTGCAAGCTGCTAGATAAATGAATCCTAATTTCTTATCTTTCACATCAGGGATGATGAAATGATTAAGATCACTGATTAATAATTCTGAACGTCTTATTCTCAGCTTATCAACATGGTACCATAATACATTAAATCATACATTTCTTTCTAAACATGTTTTTTTTGCAGCTGGACAATTATTTATGATAAGGACACATGTTTTTTTAAATCAGGGTTTTCGATATTCCTTTACCTTTTTATGGATAGAATAGGTAGAGAAAAAATTGTGGAACAAAGGAAAAGTTGTAAGACTGGTTTTTAAAGTGGGGTGGAATACTAAAATTAAGATAAGAATGTGTTTCTTTAACGGATTTTAGGAAATAAAAAATTAAAGATAATGTATTACTGATTGATTAGCACTCAGACCATGACGTCATACAGGGGCACCATTAAACTAATGATCAAAATTTTTATTGTGTTACTTGTGTTGCGTGTATGTAACTGAGGTTCAATATATAAAAAAAGTAGAGATAGTTGTAGATAAAAAATCACTGTAGTGTGGGAAATTGAAGTAACATATTTAATAAGATAGTCAAAAGGCGGTGGCTTTAGGTCGGATGTGTTGAATTTCAGTACTCGATTGAAGGGATTCAGAAGTTGCTGAGAGGCACTCAAAGAAGATATTAACAGAAGTCTTTTCTGAATTTTGACGAGACTCGGATGACATCTAACTCCACCTTTCAAAAATCATCGAATAAAATTTTATATATTATATATTCAGTTATATATTTTAACATGATCATGTTTCTTGATTAATATTAACGAGTAATTTGATAACACGTAAAATAATATATTTAACAAAAAAATAAATCTGATTAGAATATAATCAAACACATCACTCTAAGGTCATGTGAAAAAATTTCAAAACATAATTTTAACATGTTTCTATTTATAGAGCAATATAATATATATATACATATCAATCCTTATACTTCATATTCTTTCAACATGATTATACCGATATAAATTTTTGATTTTCCAATTATAATATTTAACGGCCTTATTTATTAAATAGGACATTTGATTTATCTTAAGAGTTGAAATGTATTGAATTTTTCTTTTTAACTTTTTAGGCTGTATTTTTTTAGAAGAATGATAAAAAGGAGAGACAAAGAAGAAGATATATAAAGGATTAGAGATTGAAGTTGATGATGATGTTTTCTTTTAAAAGATTCAGAGATGATTTTAAGGTGGATGAGAGAATAAAATTTGTGAAAGTTTGTAATTGAATTGATTGATGTGACATATTAAACAAAAATTTTAATAGAAAAAAATTAGATTACCAAACTGTCTCTATTTTATACGTAATACAAAATTATATATAAATGATTTAAATTTATTTTTATAAATTTTATTAAATGATTGAAAATATAAAAAAATATTTATAAAAAATTAACAATACAATATAATTTGTATGAAAATAAATTTAATATATAAGGTGGAAAATAATTTATTTACACAAAAACTTTTTTTTCTTTTTAATACTAATTTTAGAGGTAACAATTTTTTATTGTAACCATAATAAATTATTATTACAGTTAACATAAATTAAAGAAGTGAACTGAAACCATGTGTATTTGGTTTTAACCATTAAATCACATGCAACAAAAATTAAATAATGAAGGGGTAATTTGGTAAATTCGGCAGTGTTAACCTCTAATCTCACCCTGGATAGTGAGATTGAATTTGCAGTGAATCTCCCGAATTATCCTCTCCCATCACTTTGTATCACTTCTAAAAGAACACATTACTCACTCCTTAATCATTGCTTCTCATTCTTGTGAATAATACATCCACTCAGAAGAACACAGTGTTAGGGTGTGTTTGGATTTGAGAGAGAATTTGACGAAGAGTGAGTGAATGAATTTGAAGAGATTTTTGGAAATTGTGGTGTTTGTTGGATTAAAGGACAGATAATATGACTTGAGTGAATTTAAAATGAAAATTTTGGTATGATGTGATGGATATGATATATTAAAAGAATGTTTTAATAGATAAAATTAAATGATTACCGTTTCACTTTTGAGGATAAAAATTATATAAATTTAAACATAAATAATAAAAATTATATTAAAATGAAATTGAGGTTGTTGTTTATAATTTTAAAAAAATCTTCATGTATTATACAACAAAATTGACTTTTTGGTCCATAATCGATTTTATCTCATTGGGAATGTGTTTGTGTCTTTATTCTGCCTCCGATATGGATTATAGTGATTTGAATAAATTATGCATACAACCATGAAACCAAATCTTATTTAGATACGTTTCCACTAACATGTTTCAACACAATTTGAACTTTCACATTGCAAAATAAATGAAGGGTGAAAACTTAAAGGGTTAAATACGTTTTTGGTCTCTTAACTTTCAGTGAATTTTGGAATTAGTCCATTTCGAAGCTTTCGACTAATTTAGTCATACATCTTTCGAAATACGTAGATTTAGTTCTTTTAATCAAATTTTGTTAGGTTTATTTGATGTTTCGTACGCATTTTAGGATTGTATTATAAAATGTGTTTGAATTGTCAAATAAACTTAACAAAAGTTTATTAAAATGATTAAATCCACGTATTTCAAAAAATGAAGTATTAAATTAGTCTAAAGTTTTAAAATGAACTAATTCCAAAATTCACTGAAAGTTAAAGGATCAATAACATATTTAACCCAAACTTAAAACCATTGTTAAAATCTAACATTCATCGCAAATCTTCCACATTTTCATCATTGCAAATCAACACACATACGCAGAAACAAACTACCACTATATGTATTATTCCTTCTGCATGTACAGTACATGCCCCAAAACAAACACAAGCTTATTGTTGTTCTTTACGACCACAAGAAAAACTGCAATTTTTGTTTTTCTTTTAAACAAATGCAATATTGAGAGTTTTTATTGAAGCGCAATTAATTTTTAAATTTATTTTTGACAGTTGATCTTTTGTTAGTAAATCTTGATAAATATTGTTAGAGATATCATATGCCTCTTTATTTTAATTATATTCATGGAGATAAGATATATTTGATTCTCTTGTATTATTATAAAATATTCATGTATTATGATGATATATTAGGTTTTATTTTATTTTTCTTCTATTTTGGGACATTGTACTCTATATATTGGAGAAGTTTCCAATAGATCAATATGAAAACTATATTTTAGTTGTATTTTCATCAAACACCTCTTGTTCATATTTTTTCTTCTCATAGATTATACATATGTAACATGGTATCAGATTAAAAACACATTTTGCCATTACCTTCTCTTTGTCGTTTCATTCATGACGAGTTTTGTTATCCTCATCCTTTATTTCTTCATCTAGGAGAAAATGATTCATTTGTTCTTGTATATCTCTTTCTTGTTGATAACAATTATTAGCAAAAAAAAAAATCTCAAATTACTTTCAAGTTGGACCTTCATACGCTTCATGCCCATCTTGAAAGGGGGTGTTAGAGATATCAATATGAAAACTATATTTTAGTTGCTTGTTTCATTTTAAAATGAAAAATCAAAATGAAATTAATTTTTTTTTTAGCTTTGACAAGAGTCGCATTTAACGCATGTCCTCTCAACAAATGAACTCGGGACCTTGACTCTAATACTAATTATTGAATGGAACGCTTACTACTAAGCCAAAAACTATAGTTATTAGTCAAGACGCAACTCTTTCTATTTAAGAGCGTAACAATACATGAATCATAATTCAATTATGACTCAACTAACTTGACTTCCGCCGTAAAACACTTAACGCCACCTACAACGGTCCTTCCTTCATTAACAATTTGCCTTCATTAACAATTTCTATGGAACTTTGATTTACTATGAATCTTCAATATGAATTACGTTTTTTTTTTGTTTGTCATATGATCTTTTAATTGGAAAAAATGTGAAATACTATGCGAAGAGTTTCTCAAGCCAATAACCTTTTTTCACTAACCATGTACTTCATTTTCAGTATAATAGGTTTTTTCTATCTTCTTGAAAATTCAGATTTTATAAATTATAAATAATTAGTTTTTAAAAAACATAAGAATAAACTTTCACATCATTAATAAAAATTTAGATATTAAATTTAAACTCTATAAAGTGTGAGGAAATAAAACATATTTCTTATAAACAAATTTATAAAACAAAAATAATCACATACAAAATTGATAACACCAAATTATGTATAGGCATCCGTATTGTATTGTTACAAACTTTTTATTTAAATGAGAAAATTACAAAATAAGTGTTTACAAAACATCTTGACAAACCAAACTTATTTTTTTTAGCGTCTAATAAACTTACTTTTGCATTATGGTATTTATATACAACGACGGACCTACGTTATGAAATAGGGAGGCCATGGCCCCCCAAATATTTTCATACTTACGTAATTTATTATATATTTTTAAATATATTTTTTTTAAAAATTAATATTTTTAATATATTTTATATTTTTAAAAAATTATATACTAATGTATAAGATATATTTTTTTATTATTTAAATTTATCTTTTAATTTGACCTTTTGACTATTTTTAAATAAAAATAATTATTTTCTTAATTTTTTTAAGTGAAAACTGGTTTAATTTAACTATCTTTTTTTTTAATTATTTTTTAAAATTTAATCAATATAAACGAAAATTAATTATAGTAAAATAAAAATTATTTATATTTAATTTATAATAATAATAATAATAATTTTATTATTTTTATTTATCATAAAAAAATAAATACAATATTTTTACTAGTTTATATAAAAGATTTGAGATTACTCTTTTGGTTTTTATTTCAGTTCAAAAATATCAAGTTGATCTTCTAATTTTTTTTTAGATTCAATTTGGTCCTAATTTTTTTAAAAATAATGCAATTTGGTCTTATTTTTGTTAAATTTCTTGAATTGGATCAATATTTTTTCATAAAAATTGAAGTTGTAAATAGTGATGGTTTTCTTTATTGATGTAACTGACATAATCTCATTATCAATTTTGATAAAAACTCCTTTCTTCGCTTCAAAAAATTTAATGAAAATGATCAAATTGGATCAATTTTGAAAAAATCAGGACTAATTTGAGGTTAAAAAACTAGAGGATCAATATAATATTTTTTTATGAAAAATAGACCAAAAGAGTAATTCAACCAAAATTTTGGCTCAAGATCCGCCATTGTTTCTACATGCATTCTTTATTTCTAATTTTTTTTGCTTTTATATTTATGCAATGCATAAAATTAATGATTTTTTAATTTCACTTTCCAAAAGATAACATCAAAATCTAATTATTAACGAATTCCAACACAAAGATGATAAGAGTATAAGTATAATGTAGTATAAAAGATGGACAAATTTAATATATATATATATATATATATATATATATATATATATATTTTTATAAAATTATATATTGTCATCACATATATGCCTAATATAAAATCATATACATATACTTTCATTTAATGTATACAAGCTATTCACATCTCATTAATATATTGTCATAATATATATTCTATCCATTAATCGGCTTTCTTTTCTAACAAATAATAATTATGTCTAATAAATGTTTATACAGATCCAAAATCCACAAAATATTCACTAACAAAAGAATGGGTTATTACAACTCTCGCAACCAAAATCACGATGGAACAACGAAGAAAAAATCTGATTAAAAATAAGGGAAGTCTTTATACCAAAGTATATTGAAGAAAACTATAGAAAAAACTAAAATAAGAAATAATTTGTGGATCTAGATCAGGTTTTGTAATCGTCAGATAAATGTTAGAAAGTTATTAACATTCCCACAATGTTCATCTTAAGACAGTCGCCTCTAATCAGATTTGCAAAACTAAAATAGTTACTAAAATATTTGTTTTTCCCCGAACAAAACATGCAAATGTGAATAAAGAAAATATTTTTAAATTTTTTGATAAAGATTGACTTTTCTCCTATTCTCATTCAATTTTTTTTTATTTAGTTGATATTTTTAATTTTGAATTTTATATTTTTAATTATCAAGTAAATATGAAACTCATCATAAAAAAAAGGTAATTATCAAACAAATTCAAGATTTGACATGATAATTAATAATTTTAAAAATTATGTGAAAACTTTAATTATCAAATCAAGCATGAGACTTAACATAATAATCAAATTATTTAAATTTTAAATGAACGAAAACTTTAATTATCAAATTATTTAAATTTTAAATAAACGAAAATTTTAATTATCAAGTAAGTCTGAAACAAGCCTGAAACATAACGTGATAATATTTTTTTTTAATTTTAAATGAATGTAAACTTTAAATATAAAGTAAGTCTAATACTTAATATGCTATTTCAATTTTTTTTAAAAATTAAAACAAATAAAGTTTTAATTATTAAGTAAATTCAAAATTTAACATGACAATTAAAATTTTTAAATTTAATAAAAAAAAATTATAATTATCAAGGAAATTCAAGATTTAATATAATAATTAAAAAGTTTTAATATTATAAAAAAATTAGTATATGTGCGTAAAAAAATAAAAATAAGATTAAAGTAAATGATACGGAAAAAAAAATGTAGAAAGAACCCAACCCAAAACATTCTTAAAATAAACAAACAAAACAAAACTGGTTGTATATAACACTTTGGAAGGGTGCATAGAGGAAAAATACACTCAACGTAAAGAAGGAACGTGGGAATATGAATAGCAAAAGTAAAACTGCAAACAACAGAGAGTGACCTAACCACACCAAAAAAAAGGGATGTATATATCAGTCAATGGGGTTCAAAGAGAACGAATGGGTCAATGTACTTTTGGAGTCTACTCTATATTTTTATTTTTGCATATATTTTATCCTTGTAATTTTATAAAGTATATTACTTATATTATTTATATTTTTATAGACATATTGGCTTTCTAAATTTATAAATAATTTTTCAGCTAGATTTTATTATTCAATCAAAACTTAATCTTAAACTTCAAAATATATATTATTTATTTTCTCAACTTCTAAATCCATTTTAATACAAACAAACATCTATACATAGGTACAGGTTTAAAACCAGTTTTCTAGAAAATACAAATTATCCAATAGGTCCGTTGTAGTGTCCCTTAATCTTTAAAATAGAGATTCGATAAAACTACTTGAAATCTTAGTCCAGAGAATCATCACTTTTATGTTGTGTTTGTTTTAAGGTATTTACTCCAGTGAAGCAAAGAAATACAAGTGTGGAACGTCTTTGGATCAAGCCATTTGCCTCTACTTAATCACACGGACTCGATTGTGATACAGGTAGAGACGACAAGAATATCGTTGTATTCGGTGGATAAAATTCGTAAGGAGTAATTAGTATTCGCGAGTAGGAGAAACTTTAATATCCAGTTGGATACGTGTATGATATTACATCTTAAAAAAATTAAAATTAAAATTTAATTTATATTTTTTTAAATTAATTTTTAATTAAAATTAAAATTATATTTTTATTAACTTAAATTTAATTAAAATTAAAATTTAATTTATATTATATTTTATGATTTTATTTATAAAATTTATAAAATAATTTTTTTATAAATATTCATATGTTAGGTTTATAAGGAGGGGTATTACTGGGGAGACACAACATCAAAGAGACCTGAGCTTAACCACATAAGATATTGACACCACTCTCAACCCAAAACCTTAAGATAATGGGTTTATGGGTCTTTTATCCTTATATAGTGTGCTACTTTCTCATTTCTAACTAATGTGAGACTTAAACTCACACTTAAATGCTAACAATCTGAAAAAAATAGAAACCAAATATTTTCTTATATGAGACGAAAATAAAAATGAAAGAGAATTAAGAAGAAAGAGAACTCAAGATGCATAAATTACTCCAATACCGTTCCCTTTTGCTCACTTTCGCAATGTGCAATGTGCGTTGACGTGAAACTCCATCCAAGGCGGGGCCACACAGATGAACTCATGCTGATTCTGTTCTCTTCTCTCTGTATTCTTTTCAAATCATCTGCATTCATCTCAATATTTTTCTTAACATAATACAAAGTGCATTACATTAATCATATTTAACATCTTATTAATAATATATAATAATAACAATACATAATAATATTTATAATAATAATTTCTATCTTTAACTTTTTGAAATAAAAATTTCAATTTTTTCTGAACATAACTTTCAAAACTCATCGAAATTTATATCATATCTATATAGTAATCATATAATTTTATTTAATCAATATTTTTTAATTCCCTTCGTGTTCATCACATTATATACAAACTTTTATTAAATTTTATAAAAAATTCATTTAAATTACACTATTTTTTTCTTAAGTGAAATAATTATATATTCACCTTCAAATTCACTTAAATTTATGTTTTTTTTTTTTATTTCTGGATTACTTTCAAGTCCAAATTATAAAAATGGGTTTGTTAATTTTTCTTTTTTTGCAAATTAGGATCAAGTCGTCATAATTCATGATACAAAATGAAATTACATGCGAAGTCGTTTTGTATCTTACTAGTTTCTTTTTTTTTCTTTCAAAAAATAAAGTCAGTGTAATAAAAGCCAGTTTCAGTTCAATGAAAAAAGTAAAGTTATTAGGACACATGAGACTTCACTTCAATTTAATTTAATTTAAAAGTCAGTGTTAATTTTTTTTTTTTGATGAAGAAGGATTTTGTTTTTTGAAAAAAAAAAATAAAGAAACAGATCAGACATAAGAAGATTTCATCTATAATATTGTTGTGATATCGTCTTATGTCCTGACGACCACCCTAATTTAAAAAAAAAATAATCAATAGATCCATTTTTATAACTTTAACTTAAAAGGATCCTGAAATAAAAAAATTAAAAAAAAACCTAAATTTACTTCTCCATATCCATCCTTCGATTCAAAAAAACATAGAGTTAACATTTATACGCCAGCTATAAGAGAAAACATATCACAATTATTCTCACAATTGGACAAAATATATTCCTTATCAGTTTGAGAGCTAATTGATAAAGGAGAAAGAACTTTTGTTTACACCAACCATTATTATCACTTTATTGTGATACTATTGGCGATATGATAGCTACTAATGTACATGTATTTAGGGGACTCAGCCCACAAGTTGTGTTAAGATTCATATCTGTAGGCTGAGAAGCAAACGACTATCCCAATTCACATTGGTTAATGACA
>Ga0214542_1010597_pt1 | contig 13327 bp, 8 predicted proteins | sample CNSS1metaG_FD_160096 | JGI IMG/M metagenome (GOLD analysis project Ga0214542, IMG submission 160096) | Root nodule microbial communities from cowpea collected in UCLA plant growth center, Los Angeles, California, USA - CNSS1 | ecosystem: Host-associated > Plants > Roots > Nodule | place: USA...
CGGGGGCTGGTGGATCACATGTGTTGGACTACGGGCGGGCAGGTCCGTAGAGTAGGACTACGAGCGGGGAGGTTCGTAGAGCAGGACTACGAGCGGGGAGGTTCGTAGAGGCAGGACCACGAGCGGGCAGGTTCGTGTGAGCATCAGATTCCCGAGTCCAAGGCTAACAAATTGTATGATTTGGAGACTGATAAGTCTTGGGGTTAGGGTCTTGGCCAAGAATTATAGATAATGAATAAGATGGGTAAATGATCTATCTTGTGTTTATATGCTTGTTATTTTATTTTCTCAGCTCACCTTTTCTGTTTGTGTTTGGCGATGATCGTGTGATTCGTTACACGGGAGCAAATGTTGATACAGGTGGTGCTGAGAATGTTCAGATGGCGGAGTGAGGGCTAGCATGGGATTAGAGCTAGAGTTTTACTCATATGTATTTTATATTTTAAATGCCAATTTTGGGAACTTGTAACATTTTATGAATTCAGTTATGAGTTTTGGCGCGCTATCTTATTAAATTAAAATTTTTCCCGCGTTGGGATTTTTATCGAAATGGCTATTAATGCAATTATTTATTTTAATATTTTTTTTTAAGTAATATTCCTTAGGGATGTTACACTTCACATACATTGTCAGGAACAACAATTACAAGCAGTCCAGTAACCATTTCTTCAACAACTAATTTTCTTAAACTTTGAAAATTAAGATGACCAAACCTCATGTGCCATAGCCATGCAGTTTTGTCCACTGTTGTAGCAGCCAAACAGTGATTTTCAATCTGATTGAATCTTGTCTGAAAGGTTCTGTTCTTGGAGAGTGGATATTTCAGAATGAGCCTCTATTTTGAATCATATACTTTCAATAGATCATCTTTCATGCATACAGAGAAACCTTTTTCCACTAGTTGCCCAACACTAAGAAGATTACATTTCATACCTGGAACATACAACACACTTTCAATATAACAGCCACAACTTTTCCATCTTTCTTGATCTGTATATCACCAATTCCAGAGGCCTCAATTGTATTATCATCAACCAATTTGACCTTACTCTTCTTGCTAGTGTCAAGATTCGAAACCCAATTTTTATGCCCTGTCATATGATTGCTACAACCTGTGTCAAGAAACCAGTTTTCAGACCCAAATTCTGCATCCTGGGTAGTAACCATCAACATTACTGGTTCTTCTTTTGAGTCCCCTTGAGCCACCTGTGCTTCCAGGCCAGATTCTCTTTTCTGCTTTCCTTTTCCATGCCAGCAATCTGCTGCATAGTGTCCCCACTTTTCACAATTGTAACACTGAATCTTTCTCAAATCTTGCACTTTCTTTCCACGTCTTCCTCTACCACTAAAACCACCTCTGCTAGTTTTGTGAAAAGATTCTGATTTCCCTTCACCTGAGGCCTGATCTTGATTGGTAGATCGTCCTTACTGAATCTGCCAATGGAATTTTTCTTCTTCATCTGCCACGAGAAGAATGACCCATGTTTGACATTTGGGCCTGCACAACTTGCTCTTCCTTGGCCTTTTCAGCAATCTTGTTCACCATCTTTAATTCATGAGCTTCAAGTGTTCCTTGAAGTTCTTCTATCTTCAGCTGTCCAATATCCTTGCATTCTTCTATTGCTACCACAACATAGTCAAATTTAGAGGATACTGTTCTCAATACCTTTTCAACCATTTTATGATCTGTGATGGTTTCACCACAATTCCTCATTGAATTCACCAGCAATTGCAGTTTATTAAAATATTCAGTCACTGTTTCTTGATCAGCCATAGACAATAACTCATATTGCCTTCGAAAAGATTGGAGTTTCACCATCTTGGTCCTTTCTACACTTGCATATGCATTCTGCAGGATCTCCCAGGCCTCCTTGGTTGTTCTTGCTTTGGATATCTTCTCAAAATTCACCATATCCACACACTGATGAAGTAAACAACGAGCCTTGCAATCTTTCTTTTTAGTTGCAGCATCATCCTTTTCTTGAACCCCATTCTTTACAACCTCAAGAACTTCTTGATAACCAAGAATGACTTCTATTCTTATCACCCAATGTCAAAGTTCTTGCCATCAAGAACCGGAAGATTTGCCAGAAAATTTCCACCTCCATTTGCCATAGCAACTTACACAGATCCAGAACCTGACTCAGATACCACTGATAGAAGGAGGAAGAAAGAGGGCTAGGGTTCAAATGAAGAAGAAGAGACATAAGAAGGATTATGGGCAGAGCACTCTCTCACACACAATACACAGGTGAATATTGAAATCATACTATGGTATTATTATTATGCAACTGTATTAGAGAAAAACAGAAACTCTATTTATAGAGTTGGTTATACAAAACAAACTGTAAAACTAACAAACTGTAAAAGACAGCTTGAATTAATTACATCACAATGCAGGATTCCTTTAAAATTCAAACTGTAAGGGTTGACAACAACAAAACCTCGAATCTCCGGCGAGGAAGCAGAACAAAACTTTAACGGAGAAGATGAAAGGAGAAGTCCCGATTTGTGTTGAGGAAGAAGATGAATAACAACCTTTCTCCAAAGACGTTTCGTGGGTGATACCGAAAAAAGAAAATGGAAGGGTTTGAAAATGACAAAACTGATTTTCGAATTGGAAGACGGCTATCGCGAAAGTGAATGGGATTAGAGGACGACCACCGATGCTTTCGCATTTGCTTCTTGCTAGGAGGTTTCTTTAATAGGTTTCATGATTTCTTTTTGTTGTGGGGTTCAATGATTTTTTTGCTAACCTTCTTGGTTGCTATGTTCAAAGTAGAAGGGTAAACGGGGTTCTGTTTGAAAACTTAGAGGAGAGACAAACTGAACGCACCCAAACTTAGTGGAGGAAAGGGTTGCAATAAGATTGTTTCTTGTTGTGAAGGTTCTTCCCTGGGAGCTTGGTGAGTGCAAAGGAATGGATCCAAAAAAGGCAACTTCCAAAATGGGAGTTCGAGAATGGAAACTTTTAGTCCAAAACATGTCCACGCACGGAAGACACTTTGCATTTCCTCATGCAATGTGGAAACTTCAAATTAAATTAAAAATCAAAATTAAAATGCCACAAGACTATGCCACGTTAAGTTAAGTGGTAAAAAAATTGATAACATTAAGTATTCAACTAATATTTTCCTATGGTTTAATCTCTCTCCATACATATAAGAGATACCAATCTTTTAATAGTATGATCTACACATTTTTTTTATTGTTTTTATTTATTGTAACGTTTTGGTGTCCGTCTTTCCTAAAAAGTTATTATTTTATTTTAAAAACACATTTCATTAGTAAAAATAATAATAAGTGAATTACTTATTAACATAATAAAAAATTATTGAATTTTTTTGAAATTATCCTAACTGATGAAATAAATTTTTATATTTTTTATAGAAGTGAAGACATGCGAAAAGACAGAATGAGGCATGGAATTCGTTGACCGTTTCTTTGCCCCCAAAAATCCATAACGGTAATCAACCTGTCTTTCTTACCTTCTTTTTCTCTCTTTCACTTCCTCTGCCCCCAAACCCCGCCACGCAACGCACAAACAAAAAAATCATCACCAAACCAAACAAAACAAAAGATTCCACCCAAGAGCAACCACATTCACCCCCAACACCTGTTTTCGCGCCAATGCACCACCATGGGACGCCGGAAAACGATGACGATGGACTGGGACGGCCTTGGCGATGATGACGACGACGACGCCTTCTTCGAGTCATACAGCCGCCTCTCCACCGCCGCCCCCCTCGACCTCGCCTCCTCCTCCGACGATGACGACGACTTCGATGACCCCCGCCTCTCCTTCGCCTCAGCCATCTCCTCCTCTCCCTCGCGACAAAGCAGCGTCTCTCCCACCAAGGATGCTGCTCCAGATTACGGCATATGGATGGCGGGCCCCGTCTCAATCGACGAGCGGCGAAAGCGTTTGCTCCATGGCATGGGCCTGGACGAGGACAAAGAGTTCTCAAAAACCACGCCCGTGGAACTCGGTCAATCAGTTTCAAAGCCCACCAACCCCGTTTCCTCCCAAAAATCAACACTTCCGTCTACTTGCGCTAATCCCGTTACCGTTTCAACGACGACTGTTACCGATTCAACGACGCCGGTTTCCGAGACAACGACACCGGCTGCCGTTTCGACAGAGAAGATATCTTCGGGACACGCCTCTCATCAGTTAGTTCTTGTTCGTTCGCGATCCGAGGGAGACATCGAGTTGTTCTCATTGGAGGGGTCGCGAAGAGAAGATTTCATCGGAAAGTGTTCGAAGCAGCGGTTGACAAGAACCCGGACGGAGGTGTTCGTCCAGCGCGCTCCGCCGGGAACGAGAAACAGAGTGGTGTTGAGGGATTCCGACGAAGCACCGCAGTCCAAGCCGAAAAGCACGAAAGTTGGGGATCGGGAAGTGCGAGCGTTTTTCCTGATAAAGAACTTGGACACGGGGAAGGAGTTTATTGTGAACGAATGCACCGAAAGCGGTGCGTGGAACAGGCTGAGTGATTTGCAGACGGGGAAGCAGTTAACGATGGATGAATTTGAAACTTCGGTGGGGAAATCGCGCGTGGTTAACGAGTACATGCGACGCGGTACGAGGAGCGAGAGTTTGTCGCGGAAGCTGACTTCGAGTTCGTACATTTCGAGGAGTTTAAGGATGAGCAAGAGAAGAGGGGTTGCGTTTCTGAAGAACATAAAGGGCGTGGCGAGTGGGTTCATTGGGGAGAGAGAGGCTGCGGCGGCTAACGCAGCCGCCGCCGCCACGGCGGCGGAGAAGGGTCAGTGGGTGCGAGTGCGGCAGAGCGGGAAGTCGCACAAGGAGGTGTCGGCGTTGCATCTGTGTCAGGAGCTTCAGGGGCACGAGGGGTCGATTTGGACGATAAGGTTCAGTTTGGATGGGAGGTTTCTGGCGAGTGCGGGTGAGGACAAGGTGATACACGTGTGGGAAGTACAGGAGTGTGAGGTTATGTCGTTGAAGCTGGACGAGGGGAGTTTCACACCTCTTCACCCCTCCTCCCTTGCCTCCAACGACGGTAGTCCTTTCTCTCCGGCGGCGGCTGACAAGAAGAAGAAGGGCAAGTTCGGAAGCAAAAAAGGTCCCGCCATTCCTGACTTTGTTCATGTTCCTGAAACTGTCTTCTCACTCTCCGACAAACCCTTCTGCACTTTCCAAGGACATTCAGATGATGTTTTGGATTTGTCATGGTCTAGATCTAAGGTACTCCTTGCAACTTCATGCTTCCCTGCTAAACAGATGACCCAAACAACAAAACGAGTACATAGCTTTTAAAATTAATTAAAGTAAGAAAAATAATTTTTTGACTAAATTTTAAGAATTTTTTTTTATAATTTTAGATATATTTTTTAAGTAGTTTTTCATTTATTTTTTTTTTATTTTTAATATTTCAAAATCACTTAAAAATTAACATTTCATTTCATGTAAAGCATATAAAGCAGCTGAGTTTTTAAGTGAACAGCCATACCAATAAAATGAAAAACATTCGCTTACTTTGAACAACACTAAAAAAAATCAAATACAAACAAACTCACTTTAAAATTAACTTAAAACTAAATAAATAAATAAGGAGAGATAGAGAAAAAAAGGGAGGATGAGTACATCTATCACATTTCAGACTTAAATAACAGAGAGATTACCCCAATTTTATGTATCCTATATTTTTATTATAAGGGTGGTGGTAATATATTCACATCTTTCTATATGATAATTTAAAATAATAATATTTTAAGTATAGTTTTATTTTTTAAATTAAACTTTTTGATACATACTATTATATTATTGTAAAAGATTGTAAAGTAGTTGTATATTTTTTAAAGGTGTCAAATTAGTATTTTTCGAGCTAAATATTTGAGTAGAACATGTTCTTTCTTATAATATTACCTAGTTATTACTTCTTTTGATAATTATAAATGATTTTAAAAATTAAGTAGAAGTCACAATTATCATATTGATTTACTTGTAAAACCAAGGTGTTCACTTTTTCTTATTATTATTTTGATAAAAAAAATTAAAATATAATTATTATACAAATTTTTAAAATAAAAAAGTATTGTTAAAATGATTTGAAATGTATTAGTAAAATATGAAAACAAATTACTTCTACAATTTAATTATAGATGTTTTTTTTATGATGGGTAATCAATTGAATTTAAAAAATGGTTATAAAACTTAAAAGAAAAAATAGTAAAGATTTATGCATACTTATACAAATATAAATGGTTATAGGTATTTGTTGTTATATAGTTCATTGTAATTAGTTTTTTATTTAATCCATTTTAACATAATTTATACTAATTCATGAATCATACAAACTTCGATAAATTTTTCTGCATATTAATTTCATACAATTTTATCTTCACCACTATTTTAGCGTGGTTATCTGATCTTTATTATTTTAAAAAAGGTGGACACATTATTTAAGAAAATACCTATGTTTAGCATTTACATAAATTATTTTTGGCGTAAATTTGATGACAACTAATCTTTTTATAATTTATGAAAGATTTTTTAATTCCAAAGTTTGACATATTAATAATTACTTTTCTTTTGTAATTATCCTTATTTTTTCACTTAACTTCTAACATATACATATACACATTTATTACAATATTATAATATAGAAATAAAACATAAAATTATAAATTTGATAGCTATTATTAATAGAAAAAGTATTTAAAATACCTTACCTACTTTTGATTTCTTTTAAAAGGTGTATTAAGTGAAAAGAAATTTATCATCATCATCATCATCGTCTAAAATCCATGTGAAATATCTTTCATGGTACAAAATTCATGGTGTATTATTGCATGCAAGAAGATAATGAGAACCTAAAATTTTGATGGGTTTTTCATTTTCAACTGCAGCAACTTCTCTCTTCTTCAATGGATAAAACGGTCAGATTATGGGACTTGGAGACTAAGACTTGCCTGTACAAGTTTCCCCATAGTGACTATGGTGAGAGTGAAATGTTTGAGCCTCTGGAACATGATTTTAATAATCTTTTTTTTTATTTTTAACCCTTTTGGATGGAATACTGCATGCATATTTAGTTGGATACTATTATTTTCACACCCCAACCAGCTTTTACACACACTTTATATCTATTATTCTATTTTTTATTCTCTTTCTTTAAAATATAAAAGTAAACTTTTTTTATAACCAAAATGCTTTTTGAAAGTGAGTTGTTAAGTTGTCCATCTAGTATAAAAAAATATTTTTCTATTTAGTTACGTTTGGTTGGCTTAATGTTTGATTGCAGTAACTTGCATACAATTCAATCCTCTGAATGATGATATTTTCATAAGTGGTTCGCTGGATGCTAAGGTCAGAATATGGAGCATTCCTGAACGCCATGTTGTGGATTGGATTGATATCAATGAAATGGTGACTGCACTGGCCTTTACACCTGACGGTCAGGTATCGTTTTCTTCTTCTTACCATTTCTTATTTCTTGTAATCAAATTTATCTGTAATATAGTAGTTAGTAGTTTCTCCATTATTTCCCTAGAGAATTCTTGATTTGGAAGAAGGTAATTTGAAATAATTAACTACCATTTGACATTTTTAAGATAAAATAATCGTAACAAAAGTCAATTTTTATATTTTTCAAAAAATAAAGAAAAAGATAATGAAAAATAATTTTGAATAGTAAAAATATTTTTGGTGTCAAATTATCATTGTTCTACGTTAAAAACTTGGAACAATGAAAACAATGACAAATCTAAAGCTCTAAGTCACCGGAAACAATTAAAAATTAGATGGGTATCAATCTAATGACCTTTTAAAGAAAAGTAAAGAATTAAGGAAACAAAATTAGGGGACAAATATAAAAAATTATGAGGAAAAATAAAATAAAAAGAGGCTTTAGTGGAGTCAACCTGTGCATCCAAATCAACCTCTTGATAAAGGCAAAAAACATTTCCATTTTCTTAAAAAGTTAAAAATTCAAATTAGTAAACATAAACATGTGACAACCACCTGCATGTCACTCTACATGACAATATAAGTGGAATCATACCTGTGATTAAATTTAATGTCATTGAAAATGAGAAATTATTAAAACCATTATTTTTTAAAGTATAGGAATCAAATAGAATTAAAGTTTCAAGCATGAACCATTTACAATTTCTTGTTGGACTATGATATTTTAACAAATTTTTTTTTATAAAGTTTGACAAAATTTACTTTTCAACACATATCAACATTTTTTTTTCTCTTTTCAAATCACATCAAATTTTTCTTTCATCCATTGAAGTGTCACCGTGTATACATTGTTAAAAGTTTGTCAACAAAACTTTGTTAAAAAATATATATATGTATTTTTTTTTATAGTTGAGAAGGGAAAAAGAACCATATTTAATCCAAAATTAGATTGAGAACAAAAATAACACAATAGATAAAAGCACAATTCATTCAAGTGTTTTTCAAGTTGAACTATTTTAGCTTAAACTATTTTGAAAAAACGTCTTTGACACTAATAATTGGACAATTATAGGAATAAAATGGTCCTAATGATAATAAACCTTTGCATTTGCAGAGGAAAAATATACATTAAAGAATAGTGACAATCAGTGTCAAATAGAAATAAAATATGTTGGGTTTGAAAATATCATTTTCTTAAGTTGTGTTCCATTAATTTGATGTTAACAATGAACAAAAGAAGTCTACATTGTTGATTTTGACTGTTAACCCCTCGATAATTAGCGTTTGAAATATTACAATCACATGAAATAAAACGTCCAAAATTAATAAAAAAAACAGACAAATTTTTAAATATAAGAGATTTGCTACGCATATGCAGAAGATGAGAAAGGAATCCACAAAACAAGATGAAAGTACCTCTTTTTTTTGGGTGCATAGAATAATCATATTTAAACATAGATAATAACATGATAAACTAAATCAAATACTATTTATGCATTGATGTGATCCTTGTTCATATTTCCTCATATTATTGCAGGGTGCTTTTGTTGGTACCCACAAGGGTGGTTGTCGTACATATAGCACAAAAGGTATTAACAATTGACTAGTATATTCTTTACACTTTTATTTATATTGAAGCTATCTTGGAAGCTAAGTAGAAATTTACCATATCATCTAAATCATTTAGACTGGATATATCAAACTGTTAATTCCCATTTCCTTATGGAAAACCAGATTGCAAACTAACTCAAACAGGAACAATTGAGATTCGAAACAAGAAATCCCTACTAAGAAAGGTCACAGGTTTTCAGGTAATTCTTATTTCCATCTCCCATAAGCCAGATTGGGTTAATTTCATGTAAGGGAAACAATTATAATGTCTTTTTGTCTGTACAGTTTGTTCCTGGCAAACCATCAGAAATTCTTGTAACTTCAGCCGATTCCAGAATAAGAATATTGGAAGGTTCAGAAGTAGTTCAAAAGTACAAAGGTGCTGGATAACATTATCCGAACTTACCTTATCACTGATTTAAAATACAATTAAATATACTTTTAGTAACCGAAACATAATGCCCAATTAAAATTCGAGCATCCGAAATTTGATATATTTTAGTTCTAAAATATTAAGAATGAATGAATATTATTCTTTTAACCTAATTATGTAAACGTGTTTTTCCGTTGATACCGAAGCATGAATATGTCAAATGATGTAAATCGTTCAAATACTAACATGTAACGTATTGGACAAATAAAAAAATTTAATGTAATTTGAATTAAAAAGACTATATCCACTTGTTTTTTAAATTTAGAGAGCAAAATGTATCAAAGTTTGAGACATAGATGAATTTCATTTTCATTTTAATGTGAAGGTTGAGAGATTAATTTTCAAATCTTGCATGAACTATTTTCACAACCCTATCAACATAAAAAAGGTTGACTTAAACTATTGGTTTTGAACATGAGCAGGTTTTCGAAATGCAAACAGTCAAATTGCAGCTTCCTTTACTCCAGATGGAAGATATATTATAAGTGCAAGTGAAGATTCTGAAGTATATGTGTGGAAGCGTGAAGAGCACAGAACTGCAGGCAGTGGAAAATTCAAAAGTGTGCTAGTTACTCGTGCTCACGAGCACTTCCAATGCAAAGACGTTTCAGTAGCAATACCATGGAATTGTCCCGTCAAAGGTGACCCGCTGCTAGTGCCAGTGGCTTCCAAAAGGCATTCAAAACGTTATCTGGGAGGTTCTATTGGTGGGGAAGAAACACCATCGCCATCTTCTGCAAACGGTAGTAAGAAAACTCTTCCACCACTTCCCAGGAAAAGCAATAGTCTTAACTTAGAAGGAGCTTCAAATTCCCCTAGGGAAGAAGCTGCAGCAATTTTCCATGCAGAATCAGGACTCGGAGATTCATTTGGTAACTGTAAGAGAACGATGCCTCAGTCTCCAATGAAAAACTGCCACACCGCAGAGGAAGATGAGCTTGAACCATTTTCACGCACAGATTCAGGATTTAGAGATTCTTTTAGAACTGCATCATCTTCATCTAGGTGCAGTGATGCACTTTCTTCAACTGCGTCATTTTCTTCAGCTTATTCATCATTGGACGGTGGCCATGTTTCCTCCACGGCATGGGGTTTGGTAATTGTGACAGCTGGGTTAGGAGGTGAGATCAAATGCTATCTAAATTTTGGGTTGCCTAGAAGGATTAGACAACCTCATCTTTTTGGAAGCTATAATAGTTTTACTAACATTTAGAAGATTTTTATTTTTATTTTTTATTTTTTTCTTCAATACAACTCTTATTTTACAGCAACCATTAGTCATCAACTTAAAGAGACAGATGAGTGTCCAACACCGTTATACTGTGAAGCATTTAAATGTAGGTTAAAATACTATGTAAATCTTAAACTTTCTCCAAATTGTTGTATTTAGTGAAATTTTTTATACAAGCATAATTAGAGATAGCAAAAATATTGTACTGCGGATACCCGCAAAATTAAATGAGTATTTTTAATAGATAATGGATATGGAGTATTTAGTTAATCGTTTAATTATTAATGGAGCAAATATTTCAAATCAACTATTAAAATAAAATTAATAGTGAAAAGAATATTAATAGTCGCTCATATATTTTTGTCATTAATACCTATTGTTAGATTCTAAATTAATCTCTTGATAAGAATCTTTATTTAATTCACAAATCAATTATAAATTTGTATTAATAATAGAAACTATTTTAAATATAAATAATTTTTTATAAAATAATGTTTAATTATATATATATATATTTATAAATTTATGTTGTCTTTTAATATTTTTTTCTATTTTTATTTGAAAAAATAAATTAATAGAAAGTATTTGGACTGCTGAAACCCTTTCACAAACAAACATTAACTTTTATCCTAAAGGATTAAACAATACATATGGACAAAAGATACCACTAAGACAATCCATCTGTTGTTCTAAAAAACTTATATAAAACAATCTAATAAATTCAAGTATGCACCATCGTTTTTATGTGAGCTAAAAGTGGACAGGTCAAAATTCTGAGGATATTAGGGCATATCAATCACTCACAGGTTACTGTTAAATCTGGACCAACTCTGCAACATGACAAGATTGCCTATTTTCTTCCTTTATCTTGTCTGCATCCGGTATCGTTGACGGATTTTTACCAAATAGTTTGAAAGATGCAAAATAATATAATTCTTTAATTATTAGATTAGATTATTAATAAAATGATTTAAAAATTATTTTCTTTAATTGAATAATTAAATCATTAATATAATATTTCAAAATATACGTGAAAAAATAAAATTTATCTTATTTTCATCTTTACTAATAGTTTCCTTTTTATTAATAAAAAAATATTATTTTATTTTTCATAATATACCAATTTTTTTAATAATATTAAAAAATAATTTTAATAATCTAATAAAAATTTGGAGACATAATTATTAAAAAAATATATTATAATCAAATTACAATTAAAAATTAGTTATGAAAAAAATATATAATACATTTTTTTCATAAAGCGAATATACAACAACTTATGAGATAAAAAATAAGGTTAATGAATCTATTAAATTAATATTTTATTATAAAGTGAGACAAGAGAGTTACATTTTTTCTCTTCAAATAAGGACGAAAACAAATGACAAATGAGAGCAAAAAGAATGAGTTTGTATTTAACTTATTTTTTTCTTCAACAAAAAAAAAAAGAAGAAAACATATGAGAGTGAAAAATAAGTAGAATTTTGTAAAAAACTAAAGTGACAATGAGAAAGAAAATAAATAAAAAATATCTTAATAGATATTTTGTTTAATTACTTATTTAGCTCCTGTTTCAAAAAATGTAAGTTGATCATCAAAATTTTCTAGTCTCAATTTACTCCCGATTTTTTAGTTGCAATTTGACATTTTTAGATGAAACCATAAAAAAAAAATAATTAAACCTAAATATTTTTATTATTTATTAACATTAAATATTGTGCTTTAAAAAAAGACATACAATTTAATTTCTATTAATTTTAAATATACTATTAATAATTTTTAATATATATATATATATATATATATATATATATTTAACTAAAAGATAAATAAATAAATGGGGGCCATGGTCCTTGTCCTTCCCTGCCTCTTCTATAAGCCACCACTGCCTAGTATCTTGATATTCAAACATCTTGAAACCTGCATAAATTGAACAAACATACATCTACTTTACAAAATACCCTTCTTTCGATGCACTCACTAACTATTCCTACACCAGTCCATATATTTCTTAACAGTCGTGATTGTGCAAGAACAAGTTTCTCATACACCTTTTTGTAGTAAGTTTTATAAAAGTTTAAGAAGGTAACTTCCGTTGATAAAGAGTTTATGAGATGCCCTTACTAGTTTTGTTCTACACTTCTAGATATTATCTCAATATACCTTTTCCAAGTAGTTCCACTAGAGGACAAAGCTCTCACTAACTATTCCTACAAAAGAACAATATAAGTAAATATGTAAGTAAGAGTTTCCACACTATAGTATTCCATCATCTCTTTACTACACTAGAGCCTCACAAAATATGTTCACAGTTGTTATTTAGCTTTACCATCTTAGTTCATATTAGAGATGTTAACGGTAGGGATGGCAACGGGGCGGGGCGGGTACGGGTATCATGATCCCATCCCCATCCCCATAATAAAAATTCATCCCCATCCCCATCCCCAAACCCAACGGGTATACAACTTTTGACCCATCCCCATCCCCACCGGGTAACGGGTATTTTCTTATACCCATACCCATACCCATTTTTTTATTGTTCCATATATCAATTAAATATTTTTTATAAAAAAAATTTAAAAATCACACAAACGGAATCATGATACTATCAAAATATTCA
>Ga0214542_1010599_pt1 | contig 13324 bp, 10 predicted proteins | sample CNSS1metaG_FD_160096 | JGI IMG/M metagenome (GOLD analysis project Ga0214542, IMG submission 160096) | Root nodule microbial communities from cowpea collected in UCLA plant growth center, Los Angeles, California, USA - CNSS1 | ecosystem: Host-associated > Plants > Roots > Nodule | place: USA...
TAAATGGTCGGGACGTAATTCCATGGCCCCTATTAGTGGGTGTCCGTGGTGGTGCCCCATCTGTATGACTAGGTAAGGATTCAAGGTAAGGTTGCATTCTGACACTCTAAGGAGTCAGTTAGTCTCACCTAGAGCAGACTAACTCCTGTGGTGAGAGTAGCAGGAGGCCTGAAATTTATTAAGGGCTAACCTTGTGGTGAGGGAAAATTGATTCATTGTAACACTTGTAACACATAGCTCGGGGGTGAGCAGAGGTATCCACCACAAGTGCAAGCATCCGCTGAATCTGACCAGGTTATACGTATCTGGATGAGTCGAGTCGAGTCATAGTGTATTGAATGAAGAGTCATAACATGCTTGGATGTTGTATAGATATGGAATGGTGAAAATATATTTGACTGTATGATAAATATGTTGTCGGCTCTAACTTACCCGTTTTATTGTATGGTTGTATTGTATGTGGCTACTCTTTCTCGCGATGATCATCAATGTGATTGATGGGAGCAGATGGGCGAGGTTCTCGTGGTCCGCAAGGAAATGGCGATTCTGCTGCTTAGCCATCTGGGCTGGAGTTTATTTTATTTCCGTCATGGTTCTTTAGGGCAATGGCCCATGTATTGCCTTATGCTTTATTACTCTATTCTCATTTGTTAGACTTGAACTTGGTTTCCGTTGGCATCGTGGTGTTCCCAGGTTGTAGGGGTTGTGTTAAGGACCCCAAAACTATGCTACAGTACCATCCTTGTGTGACGTTTCCTTTAATTTCGCTTAATAATTAAATGGGACGTTACATTTATGGTATCAGAGTGGTCATTCCTTAGGTTTGTGGACTTGGATGTCCTCTTAGCTTTCTCTGTGTCTTCTGAATGTTTTTAGTTAAATTCTTGTCTTTATCGTGCCTAACCAAGTGATTTTCTGTGTGCCAGTGGACTTTGGCACTTCCTCATAGGACTTCGCACCACAGCCAGAGAGGGAAGACAATAACAGAATATGCTGAGAGGTTCAAGCACCTCAGCCGCTTCTACACATTACCGCTCGATGAGGTGTGGAGATGTCGTAAGTTCGAGACCGATCTCTGCAGTGATATCCGCTTGATGGTGGCTCCTTTGTCCATCAAGGATATTGCCGCTCTGGTGGAGAAGGCCAGGGTGATGGAGAAGATGGAGCGTGAGGTGGAAGGTCAACGCCCACAGCAGCCACAACCGCCTTAGAGGATCAGTGGACCATCTGGGTCCAAGCCCAGACATGAAGAGCGGAGGAGACCGTATGATAGACCCCACCATCAGCCTTAGGGGTCTAGGAGCTTTTCTCCACAGCAACGCTGAGTTCAGTGCTACATCTGTGGAGGCCCTCACCTGAGGAGTGTTTGTCCACGCATTGAGGGTTACCGCAGGTGCAACAATTGTGGCAAGGAAGGCCACTTTGGGAAGGATTGTCCCAACCTTGCTAGGGCAGCAGCACGCCCTTCAGTTGAGACCCCTCACCAGCACCAGTAGAGAGACAGAGGCAACAGGCCTCAGGCGACGGGCAGAGTCTATGCCATGACTGGAGCAGAGGCTGCAGGTTCAGGTAACCTTGTTATGGGCTATTATGTGATTTCTGGGATGAAATGCTGTGTGTTGTATGATTCTGGAGCGACACACTCCTTTGTGTCACTTGCTTGTGTGGAGCGGTTGGGTCTGTCGGTGCGCGAGCTGCAGTGTGAGCTTGTTGTGTCTACTCCAGCGTCGGGTTTGGTCAGGACGTCGTCCTTATGTGCTAGGTGTCCAGTGGAGGTAGAGGGATGCAGGTACAGGGTGAACTTAATCTGTCTGCCTCTACAAGAGTTGGAGGTGATCTTAGGAATGGATTGGCTATCTGCCACTCGCGTTCTTATAGATTGCCGAGAGAAGAAACTGCTCTTTCCCAACCCAGAGGAGCCTGAGTTGGTATCTTCTCAGGGTGTTATGAAGGAACTCCATGACGGTGCACAGTGCTACATGATCTTCACACATCTGGAGGTGGAGGGAGGAGAGACGACGTCGGTAATACCTGTGGTACAGGATTTTGAGGATGTGTTTCCAGAGGAAGTGCCAGGGCTACCTCCCCGTAGAGAGGTAGAGTTCTCTATCGATCTAGTGCCGGGGACAGGTCCAGTATGGATGGCTCCCTACCGCATGGCTCCGGCGGAGTTGGTTGAACTTAAGAAGCAAATAGAGGAGCTGATGGCAAAACAGTTTATCAGACCCAGTACTTCGCCTTGGGCAGCGCCAGTGCTATTAGTGAAGAAGAAGGATGGGAGTTCACGTTTATGTGTGGACTACAAACAGTTGAACAAAATGACAATCAAGAATAAGTACCCTCTTCCGAGAATCGACGACTTGATGGATCAGCTACATGGGTCAACTGTATTCTCAAAGATTGACCTACGGTCAGGATACCACCAAATATTGGTGAAGGACGATGATGTGCAGAAGACAGCCTTCAGGTCCAGATATGGCCACTATGAGTATATGGTTATGCCGTTTGGTGTGACTAACGCTCCGACGGTGTTCATGAACTACATGAACAGGATCTTCCGGCCTTTCTTAGATAAGTTTGTCGTAGTCTTCATAGACGACATTCTTATCTATTCCAGGACTCAAAAGGAGCATGCAGAACACCTGAGGTTGGTGCTTGGTGTTTTGAGATAGAAACAACTGTACGCCAAGTTGTCCAAGTGCGAGTTCTGGATGGGTGAAGTTCAGTTTTTAGGGCATGTGATATCCGCCTAGGGGATTGCAGTGGACCCAACAAAGGTTGAAGCAGTGGTAAGGTGGGAAAGCCCTAATTCCTCCACGGAGATCAGAAGTTTTGTGGGGTTAGCAAGATAGTGGCACCCTTGACACTTCTTACTCAAAAGGACCAACACTTCACTTGGACAGACAAGTGTGAAAAGAGTTTTTAGGAGCTTAAGAGAAGGTTAACCAGTGCTCCTATTTTGGTAATCCCTGATGTTGGAAAACCCTTTGAGGTTTATTGTGATGCCTCTCACCTTGACTCGGTTGTGTGTTAATGCAAGAGAAGAAAGCAGTAACCTATGCTTCAAGGCAACTTAAGGTTCATGAGAGGAACTATCCCACTCATGACCTAGAGTTAGCAGCCATAGTGTTCGCCTTGAAGATTTGGAGGCATTATCTTTATGGTGCTCAATTCCGTGTATTCAACGATCATAAGAGCCTCAAGTATTTGTTTGACCAGAAGGAGCTGAACATGAGGTAGAGAAGATGGATAGAATTCCTTAAGGACTACGACTTTGAGCTCCTATATCATCCAGGGAAGGCAAACGTGGTAGCAGACGCCTTAAGCAGGAATACTGTACATACAACACACCTCATGATTAAGGAGGTGGAACTACTAGAGAAGTTCAAAGACATGAGGCTACATGTTGAGTTGGGGTCCGAGTCCATTAGGTGTAGTACTCTTAGTATATCTAGTGACTTCTTGGACTTAGTGAGAGAGAGGCAGTTGTTGGATACCAGTTTAAACAAAGTCAGAGAACAACTTGGGTCAGATGAGGTTAGAGACTTTGCCTTGGGTGATGATGGTATACTGAGATTTCAGGGCAGAATCTGTGTACCTAATGATGCAGAGGTGAAGAAGTTGATCCTTGAGGAAGGATACAAAAGTCGTCTTAGCTTGCATCCTGGCATGACTAAGATGTACCAGAACCTCAAGGAGACTTTCTGGTGGCAAGGGATGAAGAAGGATGTGGCCTTTTTCGTATCAGCCTGTTTGACCTATTAGAAGGCGAAGGTGGAGCACCAGAGGCCTGGTGGGATTCTACAGCCTTTGGAGATCCTAGTGTGGAAATGGGACAACATCTCTATGGACTTTGTGACACATCTTCCACGGACTTTTAGAGGACATGACACCATCTGGGTGATGGTGGATCGGTTGACCAAGAGTGCCCACTTCTTGGCGATGAACTTGAGAATGTCAATGGCCAAGTTGGCCCAGCTGTATATTAAAGAGATAGTGAGGCTTCATGGGGTGCCTTCGAGTATAGTTTTCGACAGAGACCCACGGTTCACATCTCGATTTTGGCAAACACTACAGGGTGCGATGGGTAGCAAGCTCACCATGAGTTCAGCTTATCACCCTCAGACCGATGGCCAGTCTGAGAGGACGATCCAGTCGTTAGAGGATTTGTTGAGAACATGCATATTAGACCACCTGGGGGCTTGGGATGAGGTGTTGCCCTTGATTGAGTTTACCTACAACAACAACTTTCATGCGAGCATCGGCATGGCGCCACACGAGGCTCTCTATGGCAGGAGGTGTAGGACTCCTCTCTGTTGGTATCAGGATGGAGAGGCAGTGTTGGTTGGACCCGAATTGTTAGAGCAGATCACCGAGAAAGTGAGGATGGTGAGGAACAGGATGTAGGCTTCTCAGAGTAGGTAGAAGGCCTATGTAGACCGTAGGAGGAGGCCCTTGGAGTTCGCAACCGGCGATCATGTGTTCTTGAGGGTGACCCGAACCAGCGGTGTGGGAAGGGCTCTCTGCTCAAGAAAGCTTTCCCCTAAATTCCTTGGCCCTTATCAGATCACTAGGAGGATTGGGCCGGTAGCTTACGAGATAGCCTTACCCCCGCAGTTGGCAAACCTTCACCTAGTATTCCACGTCTCCCAGCTGAGGAAGTATGTGTTTGACCCGGCTCATGTGTTAGAAGCCGAGGATATACAGATCAGGGAAGATCTCTCAGTGGAAGTACAACCCATCGCTTTAAAGGAAAGAAAGGTTGAAGAATGTCGAGGAAAAGAAGTCAGCCTCGTTAAAGTCATTTGGGATCGGAGGACAGGTGACTCGACTTGGGAATTAGAGGAGGACATGAGGAAATCACACCCACACCTTTTTACCTGGTAAGTTTTCATTTTCGAGGTAAAAAATTTTTGTTGTCGGGGAGAATGTAAGGCCCAGATTTCCTGCCCTAAAGCTTTAAGGGCTGCCTTTGAGCTATTGGGCCTTAGGGCTGGCCTAAAAGATAAAGCCACCCGAGTCTGACCTAATTCCACACTTTCTAGATTTCTTCTATCTTGGTGCTTAGAGCCGCAGCCACACTCTCTCCGTTAGGGTTTCGTTGTGTTGACAGTCCGCCTTCCGTTTGGTCGTTCTTAGCTCACGTAAGTACTCTCAGACTCGTAGTTTTCATTCCTTGGCCTGTATTTCGTAAGTTGTTGTTAGGGTTCCGAAATGACCCATTCTCACACTGTTTTTCCAACTTCGAGTCCGTTCCTAGAAGTTGTTCGTCCTCCACAGTTTGGGTGTCGAGGTTTTCAGCTAGCTTGTCCAGGTACGGGAAGCTAGAACCTCACTGTTAATGTGTTTGTAAACTGTTTTGCGGTACATTTGTACGATTCTTGAACTTGTATGTTGTTTAGATTGCTTGAGGTGGTTAGTGTTGTTGTTGGTATGTGCATATACGACTATTACAGGCATTGGCAGTGGCGGCGACTGTTAAACTCGCCCAGGCGAGCATGTCTCGCCTAGGCGAGGTGAGCAAAGGCTCGCCCAGACCTTCTCGCGCAAATGGTCACCTAGGCGACTCGCTCAATTTCGAGCAAGCGAGTGTCTCGCCCAGGCGAGGCGAGTCTCGCCTAAGCGAGAACGTGCGGAGGCCCCTATTCCAGATTTGCGAACTCTCGTCTAGGCGGAGAGAACTCGCCTGAGCGAGGGACTCTCGCCTGAGCGAGGGACTCTCGCCTGGGCGAGGCTCCTCAGCCTGAGCGACGGATTGAGCGAGAATGCGTTCAGTTTGGGGTTTTCTTGTCTTTTAGTGGTTGAGTTGTGTTTTATTATACTATTATGTGATGGTATGGGGGGAATTGAGTATGCATATTGGGAGGAGATTATATGTGGGGGGATTATGAGCTTGGCATGATCTCTACATGAATTGTATATGATAAGTTGGATACATATGTATGTACGTGTGGTCACAAACTTGGCATGAGCAATAATGAATCTTGGTGGTTCGTAAACCTTTGGTATGGTTGGTATGAGGAGAAACACTTTACTCATGATTGGGAATAACGAGTTGGTAATGATTCAACATATGAGAAAGGGAGATTTGTTATGGGTTTTGATTTGAAATCTTATGTGCAACATATGTATAAATTCTTGGTTGTTTATGTCTGTTGGTCCGTGTTAGTGCATAATTCTTTGGGGTCTCTAGGTGAGACTTTCAGGGTTGCGCTTCAGTGGTCGGGACGTAATTCCATGGCCCCTGTTAGTGGGTGTTCGTGGTGGTGCCCCATCTGTATGACTAGGTAAGGATTCAAGGTAAGGTTGCATTCTGACACTCTAAGGAGTCAGTTAGTCTCACCTAGAGCAGACTGACTACTGTGGTGAAAGTAGCAGGAGGCCTAAATTCATTAAGGGCTAACCTTGTGGTGAGGGAAAATTGATTCATTGTAACACTTGTAACACATAGCTCGGGGGTGAGCAGAGGTATCCACCACAAGTGCAAGCATCCGCTGAATCCGACCAGGTTATAAGTATCTGGATGGGTCGAGTCGAGTCGTAGTGTATTGAATGAAGAGTCATAACATGCTTGGATGTTGTATGGATATGGAATGGTGAAAATATATTTGACTGTATGATAAATATGTTGTCGGCTCTAACTTACCCGTTTTGTTGTATGGTTGTATTGTATGTGGCTACTCTTTCTTGCGATGATCATCAATGTGATTGATGGGAGCAGATGGGCGAGGTTCTCGTGGTCCGCAAGGAAATGGCGATTCCGCTGCTTAGCCATCTGGGCTGGAGTTTTTTTTATTTCCGTCATGATTCTTTAGGGCAATGGCCCATGTATTGCCTTATGCTTTATTACTCTATTCTCATTTGTTAGACTTGTACTTGGTTTCCGTTGGCATCGTGGTGTGCCCAGGTTGTAGGGGTTGTGTTAAGGACCCCAGGACTATGCTACAGTACCATCCTTGTGTGACGTTTCCTTTAATTTCGCTTAATAATTAAATGGGACGTTACAAAAATCATCAAAAAAATATTTTTTTTTTAGTTAATTTTGAATTTTTACAATTTTAAAGTTTCTATTGCAAGATAAATATATTAATAACAAATAAGTTTTAATTAAACTAGATATTTCATGGAGGATTGTGATTGAATATTATTGAAAACATAATTATTTAACATGTTAAAAACATTTGATCATTTTAAGAAAGAGATCATTTTAAGAAAGATCATAATGTCAGGTTTTTGATACATCTCTAAGAAAGAGTATAACTTTTCTTACAAAAAAAAAAACTTATTAATAGCAAACCTGCCATAAGAGAAGATTTCAGGAAAGATTCTGAAAAACAACTGTGAACGATATGAAAAGCACACAACACACAATTCATGTATATATGAAGACTAATTAATTAAAAACAATAAAAGAGTAAACTTTAACATAGCAAAAAAGGAAAAATTGGAAAACAACTTTTCACACGCAGCCATGTTGCGAAAAAAATAAATTTGACAAACAACGGAAATAAAACAAGACAATAGAAATAAAACAAAATCTAAGAAACGTTAAAATGAATGCTTCAATCCACTAGTGTGAACTAACAAAAAAATTAATGCCAAAAAAGTAAAAAATAAAAACAACAGGAAGAGTGTCAAGACAAATCTTGAATAAATTTTTGAGAGGAAGGACTTCAATAAATGCTTCAATATGCTGGTTTGAGAGCAAAAGAAAAGTATTTGGAAAGCAAATGAATGACAGAGAAGTTTAAGGTTAAGGTTTAAAAGGTAATAGTTTAAAGACAAAAATGTTGGAGAACCAAGTTTGCTTTCAAGGTGATGAGAAAAAGGAAATTTTTGGGACTTTGATGACATAAATTTGGTTATATTCAGGCGAGTCAACTGTAAAACAATTTTGGTCGAATTCGGCCGAGTCAGTCTCAACCAACATTTGGTCATATTTAGCCACGTCGGGCCCAACCGAAATTTGGTCGAATTCAATCGAGTCAGTCTCGACCAAAATTTGGCAGAGTCGGCCTTGGCCCAAATTTTGCCATATTCGGTCGAGTTGGTCCCAACAAAATTTTCTCACTTCGACGGAGCCGGTCGTGACCAAAATTTGGCAGTATTCAGCCAAGTCGGCTTTGACCAAAATTCGACCGAATTCAGTCGAATTGGCCTTTGCCGAAATTTGGCCTAGTCGCTTGTGCCGCATATTTGGCTGAGTCAATGCCGAACAAAATTTTTCCATTTCGGAAGAGTTAGTCACGGTCAAAATTTGGCTGTATTCAGCCTAGTCAACCCCGACCGAAATTTTTTCGAGTCAACCCTGGCCCAAATTTGGCCATATTCAGCCGAGTCAACCCCGACCGATATTTTGTTGAGTCAGTCCTAGCCCAAAGTTTGTCGTATTCAGCCATGTCGTCCTCGATCGAAGTTTGACCGTATGCGGCCAAATTTTACCGAGTCAGTCTTAGCCAAAATTTGGACATATTCGACCGAGTCGGTCTCAACCGAAATTCATTCAAATTTGGCTGAGTCGACCGTAACCAAAATTCGGTCGAATTTGACCAAGTTGACCTCGAACAAGATTTGGCTGGTCCTAACCAAAATTTAGATGAGTCGGCCACAACCGAAAGTCAATTGAGTCCATCTCATGCTGAAATTCGGCCATGTTGGCCTCGACCAAAATTATGCCAAATTTGATCGTGTCGACCCTAAGGATGCAAGTTTTAGAAAGTTTATTTTAAATTTCTTTGATAAAACACTAGTGCAAAAAGGACATTCTAAAACAGGATATTGAATCGGTTATACAAAAACCGATCTAAAAAAACGCGGTGGCAACTTGTAAATACTAGGAAGCATTTAAGATCGGTTGAATTTTTAACCGATCTAATATGTAAATTTTAAATCGATTCTCTATATAATCGATCTAATACTCTTCGCAGATTTAACAAAAATGTGAAAACCCTATTCATTGTCACAACAACTTCTCTTCTTTCTCTTCTTCCTCGTTGCTCACCATTAGACCTCATCGTCGTTGCTCGCGCCTCCGCCGCTGCTCGCGTCTCGCCACTGCTCTCTCGCTTCCGCTGCTGCTCGCGTGTCGCGTCGCGCCTCCATCGCTGCTCACGTCGTGCCTCCACCGCTGCTCGCGTCGCGTCTTGCCTCTGTCGCTGCTCGCGCCTCCGCCACTACTCGCACCTCCGCCACTACTCCGCCTCTACTTGTGCCTCCGCCTTGTTTATCTATTTTGTTTTTTCTTGATTTGGGATTCCGAGGATGATTAGGATCGATTGGGGTTAGGTTAAAGGCCTGTTGAAACCAAATAGAGATGCTTAGATGAATGTTTAATTTTCTGGAATGATTTACTTTTTAATGTTCATTTTGATTTGGGAATGGAAATTTGAAATTTTGTGGAGATGTTTTCTGCTCTGGTGTAATTTGTATTGATTATCTGTCTTTAATTGTTGTGTATGCATATTGAATTTCAGTCATTGAAGTTGAGACAAGGAGTGTGAGTGCACGTATGCTTTTTCTTCCCAGTTTAAAGTATTAGATCGGTTGTTTTAGAACCGATCTAATATCTCTTTTACATATTACATCGTTGTATATTAGATCGGTTATGGAACCGATTTAATATGCGTTCTAGAACCGATCTAAAATATATATTTTACACTAGTGAAAACTGGATTATGGATTTTGAACTTGATCCAAATGTTTCAATCTAGATTTAAATCGTGATCCAAATATTTTGATCTAGATTTTAAAAAAATCTAAACTATTTCTGCTGAAAAAAATAGATTTAGATAAAAAATTTGATCTAATTATTTGGATCTAAAATTGATGTGGATGTGATCCAAATATTTGGATCTAAATTTAAAAAAAATCCAAACTAATTTTGTTGAAAAAATAGATTTGACCAAAAATCTGATCTAATTATTTGGATCTAAAATTAATGTGGATTGGATCATTTAAAATCTGATCCATGACCACTCCTATTAATTAGTGTCGTGGAAAGCTCTTTTTTGACTAGTGCTACTTAATTAAGAGATAAAAGACATAGATAAAAATAAATTGCAAAAAGATTGAAAAGAATAAATAATTTATTCTATCTAACCTGAAACTCTGGTTAAGAAATTATAGTAGAATCACCTGAGAGGCTTAGCACTCCATGGATGATAAAAGTGACATAAAAATAGAAAAAAATAGAGGAGAGGATGTGAGAAAAGAGAGGAATAGAGATATTTATATAGAGATAATTTATGTAAAGAATAAAACATCTAATCGTAAAATATTCAAAGAACATTTATCCAACTAAAAAACTATTTTTTTAACATATTTTTATATCTCAAAATAAATTAACTATTTTAGAATAAATCATAATTAAAACAATATTTTAAAGCACACTGATCAGAAACTAAACTTAAAGGCTAAATGATGCCATAAATTTACACTTATCGATATGTTATGATAAAAAATTAATTTATTCAATTTTTTATGAAACTTTCATCTTTTCCACGACTATATAAAGATCAATTTGAAGAAGAAAATAATAAACACGTGTACAAAAATTGAAATAATCATAAAAGAGATTTACAAAAAGAGAAAGAGAGAAAAAGATATATGAGAGAAACATCGGGCTTTGCGACATCTATAGTTATCATCTAGTATGTAAAAATGATGGGTTTCTTGAGAGTGTTTAATCTTACAAAAAAATTAAGAAGATTGATTTCTTCTAATCATAGTTTAATTTTATTATAACAGGTATTAACTCTCAATTGTTTGTTTTGTTAAGTAAATCATTTATAGGAGTATGGTTGTTTATTTTTTTCGCATTAGTTTGGTGCGATTCTCATGTTTTATATGTTATTTGTAACTCTCTATGTGATATATAAGAATGTTGACTATTTGAGTATAAGTCCAATTGTATTTTTATATAAAAGATAAGATCAAGGTAGAACGATGAAGATGTTAAAAATTGTTTATCTTATATTAAAAATATTATATTAAAGTTAAGTTTCTCGTCATTACAAACTTCATACCTAAAATCATCAAAAAAATATTTTTTTTTAGTTAATTTTGAATTTTTACAATTTTAAAGTTTCTATTGCAAGATAAATATATTAATAACAAATAAGTTTTAATTAAACTAGATATTTCATGGAGGATTGTGATTGAATATTATTGAAAACATAATTATTTAACATGTTAAAAACATTTGATCATTTTAAGAAAGAGATCATTTTAAGAAAGATCATAATGTCAGGTTTTTGATACATCTCTAAGAAAGAGTATAACTTTTCTTACAAAAAAAAAAACTTATTAATAGCAAACCTGCCATAAGAGAAGATTTCAGGAAAGATTCTGAAAAACAACTGTGAACGATATGAAAAGCACACAACACACAATTCATGTATATATGAAGACTAATTAATTAAAAACAATAAAAGAGTAAACTTTAACATAGCAAAAAAGGAAAAATTGGAAAACAACTTTTCACACGCAGCCATGTTGCGAAAAAAATAAATTTGACAAACAACGGAAATAAAACAAGACAATAGAAATAAAACAAAATCTAAGAAACGTTAAAATGAATGCTTCAATCCACTAGTGTGAACTAACAAAAAAATTAATGCCAAAAAAGTAAAAAATAAAAACAACAGGAAGAGTGTCAAGACAAATCTTGAATAAATTTTTGAGAGGAAGAACTTCAATAAATGCTTCAATATGCTGGTTTGAGAGCAAAAGAAAAGTATTTGGAAAGCAAATGAATGACAGAGAAGTTTAAGGTTAAGGTTTAAAAGGTAATAGTTTAAAGAGAAAAATGTTGGAGAACCAAGTTTGCTTTCAAGGTGAGGAGAAAAAGGAAATTTTTGGGACTTTGATGAGAAGAGAGATACGCTTTCAAGGTGAGAAGAAAAATAAAATTTTTTAAACTCTAATGAGAAGAGAGATCTACGTGAGAATAAAAAGGAAAGTTCTTAGACTTTGTTAAGAAGAGAAATGTGCTTTTGAGGTGAGAAGAAAAGCTGCTTCATCTTATGTATGCAGAGGACCACATGTAAGAAGATGAGGAGTTTAAGGTTAAGGTTTAAAGGGTAATAGTTTAAAGAGAAAAATGTTGGAGAACCAAGTTTGTGTTCAAGGTGAGGAGAAAAAGGAAATTTTTTGGACTTTGATGAGAAGAGAGATATGCTTTCAAGGTGAGAAGAAAAAGGAAATTTTTTGAACTCTGATGAGAAGAGAGATCTACGTGAGAATAAAAAGGAAAGTTCTTGGACTTTGTTAAGAAGAGAAATGTGCTTTTAAGGTGAGAAGAAAATCTACTTCATCTTATGTATGCAGAGGACCACGTGTAAGCAGATGAGGACACTACGTGTAAGCACCAAACTTTGTCACGTGTTGCATTTGTAGGTTAGCTACGTGTCAAACAAAGAGAGTGGGTATTAATTACCACTTTTGGTTAAATTTTGTATGATGTTTTTTGTGTTTGAGATGAATTTTTTGCACTTTGTGATGGTTCCAAATGTATTATGTATAGATGTATTATGTGTGTAATGGAATTTTTTAGTGATTTTTACATGAAAGTATAATACTTAAAGAAAAAGAGACCAAAATGAAAAGAAAATAAATGTTATACAATTAACTTTGAATTTCATCATCATCGTCATCTAAATGGTTGTTATTAATGAGATAGAATATAAATTAAGACATTCAAATTCTTTAAATGATATATAATTTTTTATATATGTAATTATATTGTTATTTTTTAAATAAGATTGAATTTGGACATTCAATTAGGCTATATATTGGGTTAAAACAAACACACTCAAATATATTCAATTAGATTTCATTCAGATGAAAGACGAATAATTTTTACAAAATTATTTAAATTTATAAAATAAAATGTAATTTTTATAAAATTATTTAAATATTTAGAAAATAAAATATTGTTAATTTACTGACACATCAACATAAATTTGATTAAATTATTTATAATTGAGAATAAATAATTGAACCTGATCCATAAATTTTTCTAGAATTTCAGATGTTAAGAGTGATTAGAATTTAGAATGACTTTTTATGAAAATAGAAGCAAAAAAGACATTGAAAAATTGAAAAGGAGAAAAGAAAAATGATAAAAGGATAAGAGGAAATCTAAAAACGGAAAGATAATAAAATATTTAAAGAAAATGTTTGCGCGGGACAGTAGGGGTGTGTGTTTAAATAACTGAATTCTGCTCACAGAGACACGGTGAGTTCCCTTTGCTTGCATTCTCTATAGTCTGAAAAAAACAAAAGATGATGCAAGAAACGGTGCCGCTGAAAGAATCGTTGGGAA
>Ga0214542_1010603_pt1 | contig 13314 bp, 9 predicted proteins | sample CNSS1metaG_FD_160096 | JGI IMG/M metagenome (GOLD analysis project Ga0214542, IMG submission 160096) | Root nodule microbial communities from cowpea collected in UCLA plant growth center, Los Angeles, California, USA - CNSS1 | ecosystem: Host-associated > Plants > Roots > Nodule | place: USA...
ATATAAATATATATATATAAATAAAATTTTTTAGATTCTTCCACATATTATAGGAATATGTGTATTAGTTAAATGGGGGCTACATTTAAAATTTCATAAAATTAATTTTCATCCTTTTATGCAACTAGTTTATTTTATCTAAATTAAGTAAAATGTTAACGAAAAGGAATTAGCATAATATGAACTATGTAATTCAAAAATTGTTATAAAAAGCTAGAAAAAATAAATAAAGAGAGCATTAGATACGTGGGTCACACTTAATTCCGTATTCAATATTAAAAAGTACCGTGCACATTTTACCATTAATGGGGAAACAAACACTTTATTATATTAACAAAGAAATCTAAACTACATAACCATGATAAAAGTCTTAAATTTAAAATATGAATCTTATACAAAAAAAAAAAAAAAAAAAAAAAAAAAATTTATTAAAATAAAAAAAAAAACAAAAATACTAAAAAAAAAAAAAAATATAAAATTTAAAAAATAAATTTAAAAAAAAAAAAAAAAAAAAACACTATTGAAATATGTTAATATATATTATGAAAAGAATCTTAAATTTAAAACTTTTGAAAATGAAAAAAAAAACAATTTTCAACTTACATGGTAATTATATTAATTACAATTAGCACAGAGATCATAAAATAGAAATTTTTATATTAGAGACAATTTTAGAAAATAATTTCAAAAATAATATAACATAACAAAAACCATTCAACATAAAAAAAAAAGACCTTTCTGTTGGATATTGTATCGATACATTCAACTATCTTAATTTGGTCAATAACTTTTTTAAAAACAAATTGGAGAAAGAGAGAGGTATTAATTGATTCTTTCAAGTAGCAGCATTTGTAATTTCAATCATAGTATTGTTTTCTTCTTTAACCAATCATGTAGCTATTTAACTACTACTACTTGTAAAATACAATATTGATGTGATCATGCATTTTGAACAAAGGATATAAATTGAATGAGACTAAATGCTTATAATAATAGCACAAAGGTCTTGATTCCTCTAATGGTGATATGATTTTAATTTCTCATATACATCATCAACATTTAAGTTAATTTAATTTATATTCTTAATATAGGAATATAGTGTTAAAAGACTTTCAAGACATGGGTAACTTTAGGTTATTTTCTTACTAAATATTTGTCTCAATACAATAATTATTTATTGCTATATTTTACTTTTTAGTATAAGAAAAAAAATAATATAAATTTTTATTTCATTAAGTTCATTTAAACTCTGTTATTATTTAAGACAATTGAAGATAGTTTTAAGTTTAGTCACGGTTACACATGATTATAGAAGAAAAAACTAACATTTTTTAATATGAATTGGAGTTTTTTTTTTTTTTTTTTTTTTTTTTTGTATTGCATGTTAATGTTATTTTTTATTTTTCTCCAATAAACACATAGAACAATTATAAAGGTTAAACATATATTCAATTATTTCAAACATTAACTAAATTAATATAAAATTAACAGAATTAAAACTTTTGTACTCAAACTGAAATGTTTTTCTTATTATACTAAAAGTGAAATATCTATATAAAGAGATCTTCTTTTCTTAGATGTCCGTTTTTCAATTTTATCATTTAAAAAAAATATTTTATCAATTTTATCTTTTAACTAATTATTCTTTAAATTTAATATTTCATTTTTTTTCAAAATTTAATCATGTTTAATTATAAAACTACCTATAATAAATAAAAAATATTTTCAATAAAATTATAAAAATTATTTAATTTTATAATTATAATAATAAAAATATTAATAATTATTTTTTTTTTATTTTTTATTATCGTAAAAAAATAACATGTGCAATGCTTTTTCACTACTAGTAATAATACTGTTATATACTGAACTGATTTAATTGTTATACGAAGATGATTATTTAGTTTATTTATATCTTCAACTTCTTTTGACAATATAAATTAAATAAAACCTTCTTATGTTAAGAAAGTTTAAATAAAATTAATTAAAATAAAATATTTGTGTTGATATTTACTATATCAAAGATAAAATACATCAATACTTATTTTAATTAATCGATTTTATGAAAGATAAAAAAGAAAAAAGCACTGTTGAAAGAAAAGAAGGTTAAGGTGGTTGATTTGAAAGATTAAGGTTAAGGTTTGTTTAACATAGGGTTGACGTTGTTGGCGGGACATTATCCGAAGGGAGGGTTTTATAAGGCAGGCCACCCATCCAATCAGGATTTCGTCGGTGCCCTAAGTTTGCTACCAACCAACTCATACTATTAATAATTCTCCTAACTTCTTGTCTCGCCCTCCCCCATTTCCAATAATGACCATTATATCCTTTTTCAAATCAATGCTGCAATCACTTTCTTGACCCTCCCCACCTTCCTCCATTTCCTATGCTTATTATTATTATTGTGTTTGTGGTTTCAATTCAAGCAACAAAAATTAAGGGTAAAAGGTTACATTTTTATAATGTTTCTTTAATATTTTTGTCAAAAAAATAATTTAATATATGTGCTTGAATAATCTAAATCCCTCAACATTACCATGTTTTCGTCAATTGCAAAGAAAAATTCATAAATTTTATGAGTTCAAACAAAAATTGAAGTGGGATACACTTTTAAGAGACCGACATTGATAATGAATATACAAAATAAAAAAATATAGGACCATATAATAATATTTTTTATCGATACTTTTCAAATTATCTATTGTCTGAAATAATAGGTAAATTCTAGAAGAAGTAGTTGAATAGAATTTATAAATAATGAAAAATGAAAATATTTTTCAGAAAATTCTATAAATAGGTTTACAACAATTTATTATTTATTTCTTTTAAGTTTGATCTTTCTAAAATCTTAAGCTATCTCTTGGAAACCTATCGTTTGTCATTTTCACAATTAGATTTCACTATTAAGTAAACAATTAAAAATAAATCGATCTAAATTTTGATCTAAGTTGAAGTTTTTAATAATTATATATTAAAACTATTGTACTTTAAGTATGGGAACCAACAACTTACATTTGTTTAATTATTTTCATTCATATTTGTTGGACATAATTTTAAATTTTTGTAATTTAATTCTTTTCATTTCTTAGTATTTTTATGGAGTAATTAAAAAATTTTAGATTTCAATATTTTTTTACTAAAGCAATTTAATTTTTACTTTAATAATGATATATTAAAATTATTATACTTCCAAAGCAAGTTACTCTTAAGTATCGGGAATCAACAATTTACATTTGTTCAATTATTTTCATTTATATTTGTTGGAAATATTTTTAAATTGTGTTTAAACGAAGGATTTCAACAATTTTAAAAAAATAAAAAATAAAAAATATTAATTCTTTTAATTCTTTTTAATTTTTAAATAATTTGTTTGATTTGAGTAATTAAAATTTTTTAGATTTCAATTTTCGTATTTAAATAAAGCAATTTAATTTTTATTTTAAGTCAAACTTCACCCTTGCGCCTGAATTGAGTTAACTCGACTTTCGATCTGGGACAACTTGTCTCGACTTCAACCTGATACAACTCAACTCAATATTCGGCCTAGGCCAACTCAACTCATATTCAGCCCAGGTGATCGATTCAACATTCAGCTTGGACCAACTTGACTCAACCTTCATCCCAAGCCAACTCGACTCAATATTTAGCTTGGGTTGGCTCGACTCTCTTTGATTGGGACTGGCTAGGCACGACCTTCCCCCAAGCCAATTCTACTCGACTCGACATTCGGCCCATGCTAACTTGGCTCTATCATTGGTCCAAGCTTGATTCGGCTGACCTTCGACCCGGATCGACTTGACTCGACCTTCTGTCTGGACCAACTAGACTCGACCTTCAGCCCGTGCCGACTCAACACGACCTTCAGTCGACTTTGATGAAAGTCAATATGAGTTGACTTTTTGGACTTGTGGACTTTTTTCATCTTGACCAATAAGAAATTTCACAACTTGTGGAATTTCAATTTCCTTTTTTTTAAGTGAATTTCAAATTTCATTATTTTAGTTATTTGAAATTCATTCTTAACATTCCTCACTTTCAATTTCCTTCTAATTTCCTCATCCAAATAAGTCATTTTACTTCAAAAAATTTTAAATTCTCCAAATAAATGAATTACTATATTAAATTGCCTTATCAAAACACAACATTAATGTTACAGGTTGGAGGTTGTATTTTTCCTATGGGTTAAGTATGTTTTTAATCCCCGAACTTTGACTAAAAATTGGAATTCGTCCCTGTCTAAAACTTCGATACATTTTGGTCCCTCAACTTTAGAAATAAATGAATATAGTCCTTTAACCTAATTATGTTAACTTTTTTTTATGTGTCGAACGCTTTTCATATTAGTATTGGAGTTTTTTACATTGTTTGACACATTCTTGGTTCAATATCTACTGAGAAATATGTTCGACACTTCAAAAAAAGTTAAGTAATTGAGTTAAAAGGATTATATTCATTCATTTTTAAAGTTTAGGGACCAAAATATATTAAAGTTTCAGACATGGACGAATTCCAATTTTGGGTTAAAGTTCAGGGACTAAAAACATACTTAAACCTTTTCCTATTGACCTCAATAAGTTGAAATGCAAGGAGGATGGAGAGGTAGAGCATGCTATGTCACCCCACACAGCCTACCATAACATATTGTTTTATAATTAGAGATAGGTCTTCAGTGGAAAGACATGTAATAAGAGTCTAACAAAAGTATAATTACTTATTTAAGTGACATTGTTTAATAATAAATCATTTTAATTGATTCATTTAAGCAACTTATCGCATTGAAAATTATAGTAAAATTTTTAAACGTGTTGCATTGAATTAAAAAATAAATATGCTTTAATTCTATATTGATAGAAAATTAAGGTGTCCAACATATGTAAGAATAAGTAAGATGAACAATATATAAGTATAAGGACTTACAAATCTATTACCTTAAGTTTTTGGCTTGAAAGTAGTGTTTTGGTCTCTTTAGTGTCAAATTTCCTTGGGTGTCTCTTCTCGAAAAGCCTAATAGTGGTATCAAAATTGATGATTCGTCCTGGTGATGTCTCGAACAAGTATGGTATAAAGGAGCTCAAGAATCCTTAATGGCTCCTTGTATCAAAAGTCTCCTAGTTTAGAAAAATGTGTCTCATTGTAGAACAAGGGTACAAAGGAATGGTTATCACTAAGATACTCATGCTTCAGAGAGAGATATTCTAATGTGGAGAGACTCACACTTGAGGGAGAAATTGTTAGTAATTTAAGGTGAGTTAGAAGTTCTAGATTGGGTAAAATTGAGTAAGATGAACAATATACAAATAAATGAATCCATAAATATATTGTCTTAAGGTTTTGGGTTGAAAGTAATGTCTTAGTCTCTTATATGGACTTGTTCATGTCTCATTGGTGTTGTATCTCCCAAGTTGTTTCCCCTTAAAAAACCGAACATTACATGTCCTCTCTTGCCATAATGATAACATTTGAAATGCTTCTCACTTTGAGACTTTGATTTATCATGAGTTCGACTGTCACTAGATTTGTGTTCTATTGATTTACCTTTCATCAAAGTCTCTACTTACTTTGAACTTCACCCTCTCCACCTTACTTTCCTGCCTAGATTATTTTTTTAGAATATCTTCGATAACATCCTCAAAGTGTAGGTACCCTTCAATATTGTTATTTGTTATATTGATTATGAATTTATCATACAAATATGGTAAACTTGAAGTAGAAGCTTTGCACATTCATTTTCAACTATCTTAAAATTTGTCGTCAAAAGTTAGGCAAACATTAGTGTTGGAAAGGGATTTGACATTGGTTATTTTAGAGAATATGCTACAATTCAACAATCAAAGTATATCATGGCAAGGTAAAAAATAATGGCTTTTTGGCTTCGGTTCATAGCCGAAGCATAAACTTAACTATTAGGCTTTGGTTCCAAAAGAAACCGAAGCATGAAACCATAATTAAAAAACAAAAAAATGGCAACAATCTTGGACACCAATGGTAGCAAATGGAAAGTTAGTCAATCTTGGAGGAAGATGCAATCCTGGATGCTTTTTGGAAAGCTAATCAATCCTACCACAATACAACAGTACCTGAACACTAATGGAAGCAAAAAAGCCCAGACCTTTTCAACTCCTTCAACTATGAGTGGCAGCGCGACGAAAACCTCTCCAACTCCTTCAACAACGTGATGAGACCTCATGGACGGGACCTTTTGCAATAAAGAAGATGAAGAAGCCAAGAGTAATAACCAAAATTGCATTTTAGAAGAGGAACAAGAGGAAACTGTGTTTTGGCGAAGAGGAAATACTTTTGCAACTTTCACAATATTTAATCCTAAGCAGAGTTTTAGGCCTCGATTGTTAAAAATATTAAAGCGTGATAGGCCTTGTTTTTACTAATAATAGAGGTCTAAACCTATGCGCTAAAATAAAATATCTAAAAAAGTCGCAATTTTGAAGTTTTAGCAAACTTTAGGTTTCAGTTTTGAAACAATTGAAGCATATAACATGTATAGGCCTTAGTTTTGGAGCAATTGAAGTTTATACATTTACGCTAAAATAAAATAGTTGAAAAAATGGCACCAATTTTTAAACTTTCCTGAACTATAGGCTTCAGTTGCTTTGGAACCTAAGCATATGGTTGAATACGCTTTGGTTATGGTAAAAACTAAGGCCTATAAGTTCGTGAAAATTTTGAAAATTGCCACTACATTTTTTATATGCTTCGTTTTCTTTAAAACTGAAGCATAATACTCAAGTTAAAAAGCCAAAATTGCATTAGTGACAAGAATAATTTATTTTTGATACACACTTTCACATTATCACACTATGTATAGTAACAAGAATAATTTATTTTTGATGTGAAATATCAGACTAACTACAAACATGGACAGTGACAAATCTTCAAAAATATTTTGGAGGTGCCAAAATTTTATCTATAAATGTATAAAAATTTAAAGGGCCAAATATACTATAATTAAAAAAAATTATTTACATATAAATCTACTTAATTACTATTTTGGTCCTCTAATTTGTTGGTTTGGTTTATTTTGGTCCCTTTATTATTTTTTGGTTCAATTTAGTCCTCCAATTCTTTAAAAATGTTCAATTTGGTATTTGTCGTTAAGTTCACGTTAATATCGTGTTCGTACATGCCATGTGTCATTTTGTGGAATTTTCATTTTTTTTAAATTAAACTGTCACGTATCACATTATAGTTGTGACACGTGTCAATTTGATAATTCTTTTATTTAAAAAAAAATTGTCACGTGGTAGATCACGATTGTGTCACGTGTCAAGTTGACAATGGTTGTTTTCAATTTAGTCCTTGTATTTGGAATTTTGATTCAATTTAGTTTCCCAATTTTTTAAAATAATTCAATTTGGTCTTCTCCAATTTGAGACCAAATCAATAATTAAACTTAGTTACAACTTATATATTCATATTAAACTAATTTTCATCGTTTATACATCAAATCACTCCCTAAATACTCATGTTATTTTATTTCTTACATTTTTTCATTTGTAAGTTTTTACACTTGAAACTTTTTACTCATGTAAAAAAAAATTGAATAGTTTGGTGAAGTAATTTGATTTATAAATATATTAAAAATTATTTTAACATGTATATATAAATTGTAATTAAGCTTAATTACTAATTTGGTCTCAAAGTGGAAATGACAAAATTGAATCATTTAAAAAAATAAGAAGACTAAATTAAATCAAAATTGTAAACAAATGGACCAAATTGAAAACAACTATTATTAGTCTAACACGTGGCACAAACATGAACTGCTACGTGGCAGTTTTTTTTAATTAAAAAAATTAAAAAATTTAATAAAATAAACAAAATTTCTCAAGTTGACATGTGACTCAACTATAATGTGACACATGATTGTTTATTTTAAAAAATAAATAAATAAAATAACAATTGTAAATTCCACAAAATGACGCGTGTACGGAGACAATATTAACGTCAACTTAACGGCACATACCAAGTTAAACCTTTCTAAAAAATTAAAAGATCAAATTGAACCAAAAAATAATAAGACGATCAAAATGAACCAAAACAATAAATTAGAGAACCAAAAGAATAATTAAACTTATATAAATCTATAATGTATATAAAAAAATGAAAATTTTTGAAAAGGGTCAAAACCCCTCAGCCACCATAAAGGTCCACCCCTGATCACAGAAAATACTTAGATATATTTACAAGACTATTTTAATGACAATACCAACAAAATATAATTAAAAATTAGTTAACCTTGCTCAAATACCACTCGGTACTAAAGTAACAACACAAGATTAACTAAAATAAAATGAATAAATAAAACAAATAATAAGCAATAATGTAATTTTATTATAAGAAAAAAATTACAATACTAAAATAAAATGAAAAAATAAAACAAATAATAAGCAATAATGTAATTTTATTATAAGGAAAAAATTACAATACCCTTTTTCCAGCTCCAAAGAGAAAATAATGATAGCCTCTTTTGCAAATAGGAAAAACAACTACAAAGATAATCTTACACGAAAAACTAATTTCCTCTCTTAAGTTTTCTCACAAACACTAAAGCAATAAGAAAGAAAAGAAAAATATTTGAAGTTACTTTTCTAGGAAAAACTATGTCATTTTATAGGTAAACATTGAATGAATAAGTTCCTGGCAACGTGAGACTTCTCTTCCTACATATATAAAATAAAATAATTATTTTACAAATTACTTTAACAACATAATCTTGCTTATTGATATTTTAAGATACAAATTGTAAAAATATATAACTAAAATTTTAATTTATTAGTTTCCAAGTGAATAATTTTCATTTGGAAGAGTTAAAATATCACTTGCTTTTAACAAAAACTCAATCAATTCAATAAAAAAAATCAGAATGTAAGTTTTCCTAGGTTAAAAAAAAAAAAACCAATTAAGGATGTCTTTATAATTAATAATTAACATTCACCAACAATTTAATCATAACTCCCTTTCAGTAGTATTTTTCCTATCCCCTCGACAATATTATAATATTATACCATTTTACACGTTTGTTTATTTTTAAGAAATCAAATACATAGGCAGTGATTAAGAGAAATATGGACATTTCCAACAAACACGTAATAATCAACAACAACAATAGATTATTCTTTTGAATTCGTGCTGTGTGAAATTTGTCACGTTGTCTTGATTAATTAAAAAAAATGTTAATAACTCACTTAGAGTTGTAGTCCTAGTGGTCCCAGCCTATGGCGAGTTATCTACTTTGGTTTAATTAATAATAGATTAATTATAAAGTAGTTATGGTTATTTTCTTTATAAAATATCAACTTTGCTTTAAACTTCACATGTTAATTTTCTAAACATCTAGTGAATTAAACTCTTAGCAAATGTTTGATACTAGAGCATTTACTTATGTTTGAAAATCACCATGAATCTTGGAAATTATTACAATTGAAGTAGATTAGGTTGTAAAAAATATTATTAAGAACATTTTATATATGATTCTTGGAAATTAAAGTTTAACATAATTTTTTTTATCAAAAATCTTGGTTATTTGTCAAATTTAATGATGTAATGAGAATAAGATGGCATTTTTATTTTGGTTAAATATTCTATTAACTCAGAAAAGTTAAATTCTAACATGAAAACGATTTGTGAGAAATATAGCAAACAGAAATTCTGAAAAAAATAATTTTCTTGTAATGTTGTCTTCTTGTAAAAACAAGCTCCAAGTTATTAGGAAATAAATTTCGTTTGTACCAAACGTTAGTATTTCACTACAAGAAATTATTTAATTATTAATAAAAAATTTATCTACAATATTTGTCAATAAATTAGAATTCAAATTATCAATAATAATATTCGTAAATAAATATTAGTCAGTAGATTTCATCCATAAAATTTGTAGGTAATTTAGAATTGTTATTATCAACAAATTTTTATATTGGTAAATTCTATAAATAAAATGACACTACATTTCTCATTTTGAGTTTTAACCACTTAATGGTAAAGTCTTTTGTTAACCAAATTTCTTAAGATTTGTTTGCAAAATTTATCGATAAAATAGAATTCTGATTAGCGATAAAAAATTATTTAGAAATTGGAAATTGGATGCTAAATTTCGTGTCCAATATGACGAAATATGTTTATAAAGTAATTAAAGATGTGTGAGAAAAAAGAAAGAGAAGAAGTATAAGGAGGAGGAGGAGGAGAGGATAGAGGAGAATGAGAGGAAGTTAGAGGCAAACAACGACAACAGAAAGACAACAATGGTGGAGGTGGTGGTAGTAGTGGAAGAGAATAAGGAAGAGTGAGAGAAGAAGGACAAGAAGAAGAAGGAGGAAGAAGAAGAGGAGGAGGAGAAGCCAATGGTGGCGATGGTGACAGAGTGGGAGGAGCCAATGATTATGGTGACAACTTTGTTGGAGGAAAAGGAGTAGGAGATGAGAAAGAAGAAGAAAAAAAAAATAAAAGGAAAAAGAAGAACCAAATCGCGATATTTACCAACGAATTTTATTGATAAAAAAATTCATCTCTAATTATTGATGAATATTTATCAACAAAAAATTACTAACAGGTTTTTAGTTATGGGTAATTACTGACAAATATTTGTCATCGGTAATTATTGACGAGCATTTTATCAACAAATTTTTTGTCATCAGTAGATCGTCGATAATTTTAATATATTATTAAATTTTAGGCATTATCAATGAATTTTGACGTTCAATAATATTAATTTTTCATGTAGTATTTATATAAGAACTTTAAAAAACTAAAATGATTAAAATTGAATTATTTTAATTTGTTTTCTAAACAATTTTTTCAATAACCAACTCAAAATTATAAATTTTAAAATTCTTTAGTTTGCAAGAATAAATATAATTTAATCATATACGACAATTCAAATCTATAACAATACATAAAGATGATTCACTCTTTTGTGTCTACAATTACTTATTCTTAATTTACCTTTCACAATATAATTATTTATTTATTTTTTAAAGATTAACCGTTATTTTTTCATGTTTTCTATAATACTATTCTAACTCTTTTTTTTCATTCATTAACAATTTTTTCTCCCTTTATTCTATTTTATTCTTAATAAATATAAATTTATTTTGTATATAATTTAATTACATTACAAAATCATTATTTACTAATTAATATATATATAAGAAATGTATGCACACAACTATGATAATAGCACCTGTATTTACGCTAGTATCTAATAATGTAAACACGGATAAAGAGAGAATGAGACAAAGTGAAGAAACAAGTGACAAGAAGTAGAGAAAAACTAAATAGATATTTACTTTCGTTTTATATTTTTTTTATATTTTGTTTTAACTTTTAATTGTACAATTGTCATTTGTTTTTAAAAATATTTCTTATTCTCAAATATTAGGAAACAATAAACTTCTTTTTAATCTTTTTAAAACACACAAAAGATAAAATAGTAACAATTTTATATAAAAAAAGTTAAAATTAATGAATAAAGACTAGAAAATAAGAATACAAGTAATGTCTCTCAAGTGTCTATAAAAAAATCAAAATTTTTTATTTTTGTTAGAATTTTGAAATTCTATAACTCAAAATACTGATTTTTGTCCTTTTAATTTTATTATTTCAAAATACTTTCACCCCACAACATTTCAATAAAAAACATGTAAAATTTCTTAAAAATCATAATTATTTTTTTAAAATTTTTCTCCAAACATTTTTTCTAAAGAATTACCTGAGATAAAAGCTTTTGTTATCCAAAATTTGATTTCATCCTTTAAAAAACATTTGACTTGAAAATGTTTCTTCAAAGTGTATTTTGTATTAGAGCTAATAAATAGGCAAAGAGAACTTTCTTTTTTAAACAAGTAAATAAATATAATATTTCAAAATAAACTACCATAATTAGGAATTCAAAATAAGATAACTCGATTTGGCTTTATTAAAAAAAAATAAAAACTTGAATGAAGAAATGAGATTATATAAAGTAGTAAGAAAGGGGGGCATTACATCACACTTACCACATACATAATCCCTTTGTTTCTTTGATTTTTTTTTTACTACACCAATAAAATGATTTGAACAAAAGACAAATTATGAAACATAACACAATTTTTTTAAAGAATTATGGTTCTTATAGGGACAAAAGACATTATGATGTCAAAGTTAGTATGAGATATAGAAGTAAGATGTTAGAGTAAAAACGTAAACATGTATTTCGTAAAATGTGTCTTTTATACTAGAGTTCATGGGCCTTACTCGATTAGGTTTTGCCTTAGTTGACTTAATTACCTGCTAATCATAATAGGCTACATAATCCTGAGTTAACTTTGTCTAGAGTAAGTAGGCTTATGTGACTTAGTCGGCCAGTCCGAGTATGTGTGTCCTACTAGGCCAATCCAAGTACGTGTGTCCTACTAGGTCATGTACGAGGTGGTTCCCTCAGGTTTGTCATCTTCAGTAGCCCCTTAAGGTCATACACCCTAAAGGGGCGAGAACAAGCAATCCATCAGCCCCTAGTCGTGACATGTTTATATGTTGAACACTACGAGGAAGCGATTGTAGGCTCTCAGATGCTAACTTCACGGCTTATGGTGGTTGGCATATGCTTTTTTACAAAGAAAATTTGTATTTCTTTAGTCGTACATCCTTGTAGGTATAATAACGCCCCAACCTCGAGGAGCGAAAGCAAGAAGAGATTTGATGTTGTTTGGAAGTTGTAGAGATTGATTGATGTAACGTGATTTTGTGGTTGTCAGAGTTTTTATGGAATCACGAGGTGACATTTGGGATTTCAAGAATCACAATTGTTTGGGTTTTTGCTGAAGGCTTGTGATTATTGGTGTGAGCTAGGGTGGAGAACTAAAGTGATATATGCTCCTTCTATAAATGATGTTGCCTTTGGCATAACTTGCATTTAGCTTATGAGTCTTCATGTTGCAATCTCTTTTTCCTCTCCAAAATTTTTGTGAAGAACTTGAAGGGGTCGAGTACTATATATGTCTATTAGTGGATCTAATGTGAGTGCTAGTGAGGGGCCGAATAATGGTTGTTCCTTAGAGCAGTCCAATGACTCTGTGTCGAGGATACTAAGGTGACTGTTAAGGTCATAAGTGAGGATAAGAAGGACCCATCAGAGGATCATGTCGAGAGCTGCCTCCCTTTAAGGGCCAGGTACAGTTGGGAGGAGGTCTGATTAGCTTCTCCAAGTTTTGCTGGTGGAGGTTGTTGACATCATGGTTAAATAGTATATATATATATATATATATATATATATATATATATATATATATATATATATATATATATATATATATATATAATTTA
>Ga0214542_1010605_pt1 | contig 13313 bp, 11 predicted proteins | sample CNSS1metaG_FD_160096 | JGI IMG/M metagenome (GOLD analysis project Ga0214542, IMG submission 160096) | Root nodule microbial communities from cowpea collected in UCLA plant growth center, Los Angeles, California, USA - CNSS1 | ecosystem: Host-associated > Plants > Roots > Nodule | place: USA...
CTTAAATTCGCATTTATTATGGCAGTCACACTGATATTCCGATCGGTCCTTTACTGACTTAAGCATCGGAGCCCTTTAGACAGGTACCCCGATCGTCGTCCCAACCGATCGAGCTAAGGAGTGGATTTTCCTGGAGAAGTTACAATAGCAGAGAAGAATGGAGTAAGCGTGAAGAGGTTCTTTAGTAGGCTCTTGGTCCCTACACCAGAAACAAGTATATTATTAAATTTTCACTTTAGGTTCGCTCGTTTCGTATTGAATCGGTTTGTCTCGACTTTCAATTAAATTGGTCATTCAACTTTCGGTCAGATTAATTTAACCAAATTCGACCAGAATCAAATTAGTTAAAATTTAATCGGGATTGATTCGATTTAAACTGATTTGACTGAATTTTGACTCAATCAAATTTTGATTAGAAGTGATTTGACTAAAATTTGATTATGACCAACTTAATGAAATTTGATTGAATTTCTATTAAAATTGATTAGATAAAATTTTAGCAGGACCAATCAAATTTGGACTAGAAATACTTTGGATTTTGTAATCTTTTGATGGAACCTTGTATTTCTGTATTGAACTTGTTGCATGAAAGTTTTATAACCTAAAGTTGAGATTTTGTTGAGAAGTTCACCAGAATGTTAAAAAAAAAACATTGTAAAAGAGAGATAGAAGAAACTTAGGCATATGGAGAGAAGATTCAAAAATTTTCTAATAAAAAATTAAAAATTTATAACTTTTGAATAATAAAAACCATAAAAATTGATTATGAATTCAAGTCAACAAACATGAAGTTATAAAAAGATTTAGAACTTAATTAAACTATTTTTTTAATTCATCATTTATTTACGTGTGTATATATATATATATATATATATATATATATATATATATATATATATATATATATATATATATATATAAAATATTGTATCATAGGTTCGATTCTCTACAATAGTTTATCGGCGTTCAAAGAAGTTCACACAGTGCTAATAGGCACCAAACTATGTACCCCAGCCACATCGTTGGTTGTCTAGCAATCCAATGATTAAGGTATGAAGTCGTGATTAGTTGATGTGGCGATTTCTTCGGAGTGATAATAAGAGCTCAAGAACCGAGCGGTCGTAGGCCGCGAGTGTTGACCAGGTGAGCTCATGTCACATTTGCTTTGGCAACAACTAACTGAAAATCACATTGAGACCCTTCTTGGATGCTTGCAAGCGTGATTGCACACTGTGGCTAATGGCAACACTGGCCATGACTTGCCATTCTCATTCAGCTGTTAAGAGCACAACGTCACGGCCGGTCAAGTTGCACATGCACGGCCATGTCGATCGGGCGCTCGCAATAGAAGAATTAGTGATATTTGTAATTAAGGTAATACAGGTCAATAATGAAGTTTAAAAAACAATTGGACGTTAATCATTCATCTTAGACCCATATAAAAAAATATAAATAGGACCTCAAGGTAAGTTGGTAAGAACTTTTACTTTGCATTTATTACAACATTGATTGTTAATTCCGAACGAACTCAAATTGACTTCAGCATCGGAACCTAATTGACAGGTACTCGATCATTCGGACGACCAAACGGGAAAAAGAAAAAAAAATGAACGCGACAAAGAAAAAAAAGAAAGACAAGTCAAAATATTTAGATAAACCCTTTGTCCTTACACACAAAATATATATATATATATATAAATATATATATATATATATATATATATATTTATATATTATATTATATTATGATTCTTCTTTTTATATAATTTTATTTTCATTTTACATTTCTATTTTTACTTTTTAAATGGCCGACAATCTAAATTTTAGTATTTTATGAATACAAATTATTTATTTTTATAATTTAATAAATTTTCACTAAAATAAAAAAATAAAACACGTACACATAATTTCATTGTATTGAATAATGAGATTGTCGTTGTTCTTAAAAAGAAAAAAAAAATGTATTTAATAATTTATAGCTTATGATTGAGGGAAATTGTTTCCATTTATGCATTCCTCACGGGATATTACAAAGTTCACGTCACGACTTGGAAAAACGCGTACATCGAATTGTAAATTACGCTTGGAAAATTGCTAACAAGGACAGAACTCGGACCAAGAATATGACAGGTCTTTAACCCCTATGTTAAGTTATTAATGGAACGGCGACGAAAGAAAAATAAATTAAAATAGAATGGAAAGTGTTTATTCATATTTAATGAAAATAGAAAAAAAAAATTGTTATCTTTAAATAATAAATAAAGAAATAAATTAAAATTAAGTTATTACGCTATTACAAATTACTTGTATATTTATTATGGATAGAAATAAGAGAAATAGTTTTTATAAACGACACTTCTTTACATATTTTACAGTTTTCATTTTTTTTATAATTAAATAAAAAATAAAAAATGTAAAATCTGTAAAAGGTTACATTTTTCTTTATCATTTATTTGAAACCTCCATCTTTCATTTTACATTTCCCTCCGCACTACCTACCTGGTATAAAAAAAATTGAATAAATACAATAAAAAAAAAAATTGTAGAATAATTAACAGTTAAGACAACACACGTCGTTGTATAGTATTGTCTATTTATGAAGATAAACATATCTTCACTATCACATCTAGTGTGAGGGTCATCACCATAGCTAGAAAAAACCCACGTAAGAGTCAATCAAGAATGGTTCTCTTCACATCAAAAATATCAGTTCTTCTGCTACTCATGCTATCTGCAATGGCATTGCCCAAAGGCAATTGCAGCACGCATAGTTGCAATGAAAACGATGAATCTGCCTTGTTAATCTTCAAACAGCATGTGATAGACCCTTTCGGCTACCTCTCCTCTTGGTTCAACGAAGATTGCTGTGCATGGAAAGGAGTCCAGTGTGATAATGTGACAGGCAGAGTTACAGGACTTGATCTCAACAACCAACACTTGCAAGGTGGAATCAACCTATCTCTGTTTCAAATTCAATTTTTGACTTACTTGAACTTGAGTGCCAATAGCTTTACAGGTTTTAGTCTTTCAGAGAACTTCAACCAATCACGTGCTAACATCTCTAGTCTTAAGTACCTAGACTTGTCCTTTAATGAAGATTTCCAGTTGGATAATCTTCAATGGCTTTCTCATCTTTCTTCATTGCAATGCCTCGATCTCAGTGCAATTAATCTTGAAAGTCAAACAAATTGGCTTCAAACAATGGTCATGCTTCCTTCTCTTTTGGAGTTGAGATTGTCAATGTGTTATCTCAACAATATCAACCCTTCTGTCAAGTTCGTGAATTTTACTTCACTGCTCACTCTTGACCTGTCTCAGAACAATTTCTACTCCAATTTGCCTTATTGGTTGTTTAATGTTAGTAGTGACATCTCTCATATTGACCTTAGCTCCAATGGTTTGAGGGGCCAAATACCCAAGACTTTGTTAAATCTTAGAAAGCTTAAATCTTTAAGATTGGATGACAATGCACTTACGGGACCTATTCCAGATTGGTTAGGGAAGCATCAACATCTGCAACATCTAGATCTTTCTAGAAACAATTTTTATGGATCCTTTCCTTCAAGTCTGGGAAATCTCTCGTCCTTAACTGAATTCAGTGTTAGCTCTGATTCATTGAGTGGTAGTCTTCCAAAGAGCATCGGCCAGCTATTCAACTTGAGGAGTTTATACATCGGAGGATCCTTTTCAGGGGTTCTATCTGAAAATCATTTTCGCAATCTCTCCAATTTAGAATTACTTGTCTTGAATTCACATTTTGCGTTTGATTTGGATCCCAACTGGATTCCTCCTTTTCAGCTCAAAGAAATTGACTTGGCAAAGACAATTCTAGGTCCATTTTTTCCAGAATGGATATACACACAAAGGACACTAGAAACTCTGGATGTTTCTTCCTCGGGAATTTCAACCATAAACCCAGACAGGTTTTGGAGCCATTTAGCCAATGTCAGATCAATAACATTGTCCAACAACAAAATTAGTGCTGATTTATCAAATGTCACTCTAAATTCTGAATATATAATCATGAACAACAATAATTTCACAGGAGGGCTACCACTTATATCTACAAATGTCTCCTGTTTAGATCTATCTTACAATTTCCTGTCTGGACCCATTTCCCATTTTCTGTGCTCTAAATTGGGAAGGGAAATGAATACATTGTATTACTTGGATGTATCAAATAATCTTTTGAGTGGAGCAATTCCTGATTGTTGGGAGAATTGGAGAGGTTTGGCTTTTCTTATGATGAGCAACAATAAATTAGGTGGTGAAATTCCTCCATCAATTGGTTTGTTAAATGAACTTATTGTAATTGATTTACATAAGAACAACTTGTCTGGTAATTCACCGGACATTGCAAACATTGAGTCATTGAAACTCTTGGACCTTGAAGAAAACAATTTTTCTGGGGTTATACCAACAAAGATTCCAAAGAGCATTCAAATGATGATATTGAGAGGCAATCAATTTAGTGGCAATATTCCAGCAGAACTATGTACTCTCCCTTCCCTAAAACTACTAGATCTTTCACAAAATACACTTTCTGGATTTATTCCTTCTTGTATATGCAAATATACTCCCTTGGATGTTCCAAGAACAATATCACATCATCGTCAGATCAGTTTTGAGATCTCTTGGTGGCTGTTGAGATCTCTTGACCTTTCAGCAAACAACCTATCTGGAGAAATCCCAGCTGCACTTTTTGACCTCACTCACCTGATTGCTTTGAACTTGTCCAGAAATCATTTGGTGGGAAAGATATCAAGCAATATTGGTGGCATGGGATATTTGGAGTCGCTTGATCTCTCGAACAATCATCTTTCAGGGGAAATTCCAGTAGCCATCTCTAACGTGAGTTTCTTAGGTCTGCTCAACCTATCATACAATGATTTCACTGGAGAAATCCCATCAGGGGAGCAGCTTCAATCGTTCTATTCATGGAGCTATGTTGGGAATCCCAAACTTTGTGGACCTCCTCTTCCAAAGAACTGCTCAGAGGAAGTAAATCGTGACGAGGCACAGCAAGGTGGATCAAACGATTCTCTAAAGGACTCGCTCTATATTGGGATTGGAGTTGGATATGTTGCTGGCTTTTGCGGAGTTTGGTATTCTTTGCTCCTCAATAGACCATGGAGACGCAAATATTTTCAGTTCCTGGATGATATTCTAGACTTTCTTTATGTTCGTAGCTCTCAAGTTAAATAAGTTCCATGAGTTAAAGAGCGAGTTCAGAGGGTGGAGGAGTGAAGACCCTTTGGAAAAGTGGTGTAATGTCTAAAACAACTTTTAAGTAACTCATTTTTTGTGTTTGGATGTACATCTAGTTAAATGCTCTTTTAGAATGATAAGTGTAGTTTGACATTTGGTTGCAATTGGAATTATACGTGTAAGTGATTTTATTTAATAAAACTAGTCTCTAATCCGTGCATACACACGGGTCTTTTTATTTTTGTTTTTTTTTTTTAAATAATATAACTGATATTATATTTATTATTTATAAAAAATGTGTAATTAATTTTTAAATAAAAATTTTTAAGAGAAAAAGAATAAAAAATATACACTTTTAGTAACCTATACGTACCTCTTTTTTATTTAAATATGATGTAAAATTATCTCATAAAAATATAATATTATATTTTTATAAATTTAATAATAATATTTATAGTTTATGGCCATTGTAATAAAATTATTTTAATAAAATAAAAATAAATTTTATCAATTTTGATTAAATAAATATTTAAAATTAATATTTTTAAAATCCTTTGCATGTTTATTGTCAACACCTAATTTTGTCCGGATACATAAAATTGATTTGCAAAATTTAAAATAATAATAATAATAAATAATAAGGTTGTAAAACGTTTCTCTTTTACATTTTGTTTTAGTCATACTTCTTTTTTCTTTTTTTTTTTTTAAATTTCTACATCATTCACATTTTCCTTCTACTCTTTATTTTTTATTTTTATTACACATGTTTTCGTTTCTTTTATCTCCTTTTACTTTCTTTTATTTTATTGATTTTTATTTTACTTTATATTCTTTTTCTTTCTTTTCTTTTATTTTTAATTTTATTTTTTTAATTTTATCTTTTCTTATTTTATTTCTTTTTATCATTTTCGTTTTTGTGTTTTTGTAAATATTGTATTAAAAAATTCATTAAATTAAAAAAAAAAGGGTGAAAATTTGAAGTCAACTTTGGTTGTTCCACCTCCGCTTCATCTCTGCTGACCTTTCCACTCTCATGCAAAGAAAATATCTTCACACGATACTCTGCTCTTGAGGTTTCGACACTCAAAAGGAAATTGTGGGCATGTGTGTCACGGCTGCATCAATGACAGTCATGGCAGCGGTCAGCAGACGTAGCTACACTGATAGGGTGGCTGGGAGGCATCCTGGCTTATGCTTTTGGTCATCTCAGAATGTTGTGCAGGGTATGATGAAAGGGGAAACTGGCATGGTAATAACAAGAGAGGAAAGCCATTTGAAAATAAAAAGACTCCCTGGAGAAAGAATATAATTTCACAATATCACAAAGAGCAGCGGGGAGGAATACATACACAGTTTCGCATTTCATAACAGATAACAAAAAAAAGAGAGCACCCTTGGATCATCTGAAAGGAAGAACGAGAACAGGGAAGCCTCCATTGATCACACCCCTACAAACACAAGGAGACTACAAGAGGTAAGCACCAATTGAACGTGAACCTTTGGATGAATATGATCTTGTGTTATGTTGGTTGCTTGAATGAATATAATCTTGTATTCTGCTGGATTTGTTATGTTTTACTGGTTTGAGATGTTGTCGTCCTCGTTTCGTTACTATTTGCTCATCACTATTCATCCAACCTGCACGAAATAACTGAAAAGATAGAACCACCTCACCACTCATCAGCTCATAGCCAGCCATAGCCAACGAACAAGCTCCTCAACCCATCATCTAACCCCTAATTCATCCTTCTCTTCTCGCAACCAATCGAACCAAAACGGCAACCCAAACTCTATCTCCCTCGCCCATCATCAACACACCAAGAAGCTCGTGCTTCATTCATCCACCTGCAGGAGGTCCAAACCAGAACCCCAAACACACTTCACAAACGGTTTTGTAGAACGCGTCTTCACCCGCTTACTCACTCGCCATCATCTTTGTCTCCCACCTGCGCAAAAATCAGAACCACACTTATTAAAACCCTACAACTGAGGGTTTCCGTTATTCTATTACGTTAAGTTGTTTTCTTTTCCCTTTCTGTTATACGCTTTATGTATCGGGATCTATATAAGATAGAATCCCGTTTGTATTCCATACATATGAAAAATAGATTTACTGGAATAAAAGAGTGTTTTCTCTCACCTTCAGTCTATGCTCTCTTCCTTTCTTCCACGCTGATCCATCTTTATCTTTCAACCATTTTCCCCAAATTCTGCTGCTAGGGTTGCTTCGTTCAAGGGAGAAGAAAAGCTTTTCCCTCACGCTTTCTCTTTCATGCTTCTCGCACTCTCTCTCATGTCACCAGGGGCTCTTTATGGTATCAGAGCAGGTTCATAGCCTGCTCTTTTTCCGTTTGCCCACTCTGATCCCCTGCCCAATAGTCAACAACTTGCAAGAAAGGTTCTTGCACCATGGAAGACACCATCAACAGCAAAGAAATTAAAACAGAGGTTAGCAGTGCAAGTCAGCATCTCCAAAGAATGGATCTTGATCAATCTCTCATCCCTACCAGCCCATACTACATACACCCTGGAGAGAACCCAGGACAGGTTCTGGTATCACCTTCTCTCAATGAAACTAACTACAGTTCATGGAGCAGAAATATGAGAAGAGCTCTCATGTCCAAAAACAAATTAAAGTTTGTGGATGGCAGTATCAGAGTTCCTGCCAGAGATGAACCCATTTATGAAGCTTGGGAAAGGGCCAATGTCATGATTTTGTCTTGGATCATTAGGACTCTTTCCCCTCAAATTGCAGAAAGTGTTATCTACATTGATTCTGCCAAAGACCTTTGGGATGACCTGAAGGAGAGATTCACAAAAGGGGATTATTTTCGCATTTCAGACCTTCTTCAAGAAATGCACTCTGCTAGACAAGGAGAAAGAAGTATTACTCAGTTCTTTACTGATCTAAAGATCATTTGGGAAGAATTAGAGTTTTTAAGGCCTGTTCCCAATTGTACTTGTGGTAGGCCTTGCGAATGCAATCTTTCAAGAATTTTCATCAAACAAAGGGAAGAGGGAAGTGGAATATGTGATATGTTTCCTAAAAGGTTTGAACGATAGTTATACCACTCTCAAGACTCAAATTCTGTTGTTAGAACCCCTGCCTAACATGAATAAAGTTTACTCTCTCAACATGCAACAAGAAAGGCAAAACAATGGTGCAGCTGGCACAAGTTCTGAGAGCAAGATCCTCCTTAATACCTCTGAAAGGCATTTCAAGTCTCAAGAACAGAATGGCTGGAAAGGTCAAGGTAGAGGTTCGAGTTCTGGTCCTCGGTCTCATGGAAGAGGGAGAGGTCGAAATCCAAACTATGGCAAACAGTGCTCTTATTGCCATAAAATGAATCACACGGTAGAAGAATGTTATTCTAAACATGGTTATCCCCCTTGGTTCAAGCAGAAAAATGAATACAGCAACACTCTCCAAGAAAACAAGAATCAAGATAAAAGAGAGCAAGAAGTTTGCAATCTAAATACGAGGGAGGAGCATGTTGACAAACAGAACATGAAGGATGATGTTCTGAAAGGGCTGACATCAGAGCAGATGCAGAAATTGTTAAAACTCATAAATGACTCTGACGAGTCCGGACACAGCGTCAACCAAATACACAAACACACAAACCCCACTGACAAGATTCCTCAAGGTAAAAATCTCTGGATTTTGGACACTGGTGCAACTGATCATGTTGCCCAAAATAAAGAAAATTTCACCACCTATTACAGAATAAAACCTGTATATATTAAATTGCCTAATAACAGCAGTGTCACTGCTAACTTTGCAGGGACTGTACAATTTTCTAAACAACTCATTCTTTTCAACGTATTATATGTTCCAGAATTTTCCTTTAATCTAATTTCAGTTCAAACCTTGATCAAGGATTTGAACTGTAATCTAATTTTTTCTTCTAAGTGCTGTCAGATATAGGACAATACTACATCTCAGATGATTGGGCAAGTTGACTTCAACCAGGGTTTATACTACCTTAATGGCTTCCCTATTACTAAGAATTCTGATTTCTCTCCATGTAATATGCTGAATTGTGCTAAAAGTGACATTGATACTTGGCATTATAGGCTTGGGCACCCTGCCCGTAGAATTACAGAACATATTTGTAAAGCCTTTCCTTATGTTCAATCTAAATGTTCTGATGTTTGTGATGTTTGCCATCTGTCTAAACAACATAAATTGCCTTTCTGCAAAAGTGATACAGTTTCTGATTCTTGTTTTGATCTTGTTCATCTTGATATATGGGGACCCATTAGCATCCCTTCCATTCATGGCCATAAATACTTCCTTACTGTGGTAGATGATCATTCTAGGCACACTTGGATTTTTCTTATGCAAGCCAAGTCCGAAACCAGAAAACTTATTCAAAACTTCATAATCCATATTAAAAATCAGTTTGACAAAACCATTAAGTGTTTTAGATCTGATAATGGACCTGAGTTCAATTGTGTTGATATATATGATACCTATGGGATAACTTATCAAAAAAGTTGTGTAGAAACTCCACAACAGAACTCTGTTGTGGAGAGGAAACATCAACACATTCTAAATGTCACTCGCAGCTTGCTTTTTCAATCTAACATGCCTAAAGCTTATTGGTGTTATGCTGCTACCCATGCCATTCACATCATTAATAGATTACCTACTGCTGTCCTAAATAACAAATGTCCTTATGAGATTTTATATAAGAAGCCTCCTACTTTTCTCAATCTTAAAGTCTTTGGAACTTTATGTTTTGCCAGTACTCTTGATAATAATCGAACCAAACTGGACCCAAGAGCTAGAAAATGTGTGTTTTTAGGTTTTAAAACTGGGATTAAAGGTTATGTCCTCCTTGATACCTTAAGTAGAGAAATTTTTATCACTAGGAATGTTATATTCTATGAAAATATCTTTCCTTTCAAGGCTGTGGAGCAGTGCATTCAGACCAATGGTGATCATCATGACTCAGACTTCTTATTAAAGGAAGGGGATCATTCCCCTAATAATAGTAAGGATCTGCAGCAGACTTTTCTCAGAAAAAATATTGAGGATAATATTGAAACAGAATCTATTCCTGATTCTGTTAGTGATATTTCTAGCACCAATGAAGACAATGACCAGCCTAGTGATAATAGTCAAGGATCTAGAGATACTAATCTACGAAGATCTGAAAGGCAGAGAAAGGCTCCTTTATATCTAAAGGATTATATACACCAGGTGAACAATTCCATGAAACCCTAAACGTTTTATGAATAACAAATCTGCTTATAAGTCCAATTATCCCATTAGTTCTGTTCTTTCATATAATTCTCTGTCTAAAGAGCAGTTAAAGTACACTCTTGCTGTTTCTACTTATCACGAACCACAATCTTATACTGAAGCTTGCAAAGACAGCAAATGGATTGATGCTATTAACAAAGAAATAAAAGCTCTTGAAAGTAATGAGACTTGGCAGTTTACTGATCTCCCTAAAGGAAAGAAGCCTATAGGATGTAAATGGATTTTTAAGATAAAATACAATTCTGATGGCACCATTGAGAGACACAAAGCTAGACTTGTAGCCAAAGGCTACACTCAATTAGAAGGGATCGACTTTATTGATACTTTTTCCCCTGTTGCTAAACTCACAACTGTTAGACTTTTGTTGGCCATTGCAGCCACAAAGAATTGGTATTTGCACCAGCTTGATGTCGATAATGCTTTCCTACATGGAAGCCTTGATGAAGAGGTATACATGGATCCCCCTCCAGGGCTACAAATCCCTAAATCAGGTCAAGTATGCAAGTTAACCAAATCTCTCTATGGGCTGAAACAGGCCAGTCGACAATGGTTTGCTAAACTGTCTTCTTTTCTTACTTCTATTGGTTTCATACAGTCCCAATCTGACCACTCTCTGTTTACTAAAAATAACTTAAGTTCCTTTACAATTCTTCTTGTCTATGTGGATGATGTGATTTTAGCAGGAAATTCTATAACAGAGATTGAGAAAGTGAAGAATTCCTTACACAAAGCTTTCAGAATTAAAGATTTAGGATCCTTGAAATACTTCTTGGGATTCGAGGTGGCTAGATCTAGCAAAGGAATACATTTATGTCAACGAAAATATGCTCTAGACATTTTATCCAAAACGGGGATGCTGGACTGTAAGCCCAGCCAAAGTCCTCTCATGACCAACACAAAAGTTCTCTTTGAGAAAGCTGATCCCATCAAGGATCCAAATTCGTACCGAAGACTAATTGGGAAGTTGCTATACCTAACCAATTCTAGACCTGACATTTGTTGTTCTGTACACTTAGTCAATTTTTGCAGGCCCCTACTATCCATCATCATCAAGCAGCTCAACATATTCTAAGATATATTAAAACAAGTCCTGCTAATGGACTTTTCTTTGCTGCATCCAACAAACTCCAGATCAAGGCTTTTAGTGACTCTGACTGGGCTGCTGTGTGTTCCTAGGCACATCTTTGATTTCCTGGAAACCAAAGAAGCAAAACACAGTCTCTAGATCTTCCTCAGAAGCCGAATATAGGGCCCTCGCCACTACCACCTGTGAACTACAATGGCTAAGTTACCTCCTTCGTGATTTACAAGTTCAAACCACTGATCAATCCACCCTCTACTGCGATAGCCAATCAGCACGACAGATTGCCCATAATCCAACCTTCCACGAGCGCACGAAACACATCGATCTAGACTGTCATATTGTTCGTGAAAAACTTCAGAGCAAACTGTTCCACTTGCTTCCGATTCGTTCCTCCGAGCAACCAGCTGACATTTTCACCAAAGCGCTTCACCGCACGTTCAAAACTCTTCTTCCCAAGCTCGGTATGATGAATATACACCATCCGGCTTGAGGGGAGGATATTAAAACCCTACAACTGAGGGTTTCCGTTATTCTATTACGTTAAGTTGTTTTCTTTTCCCTTTCTGTTATACGCTTTATGTATCGGGATCTATATAAGATAGAATCCCGTTTGTATTCCATACATATGAAAAATAGATTTACTGGAATAAAAGAGTGTTTTCTCTCACCTTCAGTCTATGCTCTCTTCCTTTCTTCCACGCTGATCCATCTTTATCTTTCAACCATTTTCCCCAAATTCTGCTGCTAGGGTTGCTTCGTTCAAGGGAGAAGAAAAGCTTTTCCCTCACGCTTTCTCTTTCATGCTTCTCGCACTCTCTCTCATGTCACCAGGGGCTCTTTAACACTCATTCTTCACCATCAATATACACCACCCATTACCTTTGTTACAACCCCATCTCTGCGACTCAACATCACACCATACCAAAATCCGTAATAGCACCAAAGACCCCCGTTTTAATCTTCCCTGATCACAGACTTTCAACCAAAACAGAGAAGTGAGAAGGAGATAAAATCATCGCCGGCGGCAGCGCCGCCGGCGAGTCGGAGCTTCACCGCGTCGCTGCGAGTCGTGTGCAAACTAGTCCTTGGGTTAGGTCGCTTTGATGTGAGGAAAGAGAGAGCTGAAATCGTATCTCCAGTTAGTGTTCCAGATCACGGCGATGATGCTACGACGGCGGCCTCGGTCGCGGTGGTCTGAGAGAACGAAGCGGAGGCCGTTCGAGCCACGCCTGAGAAGAGAGGGAGCAAAGCTTGAGCATCTGTCTCGCGCAAGAAGAAGAATGAAAGACTTGGGGCGCAGCGGTGACGATCTGGGTCGCGAAGGCCGGAGGTTGAGCTTCCATGGTGCTCGCGTGTTCCGATCGTGGTGGCCGGTACGGTGGCGGCAAGTCTTGGTTGGCTACGGAGGTGCGACGAAGGAGCCTCGCGCGCAGGAGAAAGAAACGAGGAAGCAACTCAGGCAGCTGGGTTCTCGTCGGCGACACTGCCGATGGTGACTGGCGTCGACGGCGGTGGGACGTGCAGCGGCGGCCTGGACGTTGTGGTGTGCGGTGATGGGAAGAAGAGACTGCTGCCATCGTAAGAGAAGGAGAAGCTTTAATTTTCAAGAAGGGTTTAGCTTGAGTGGGAGTTAGGTTGAACATTTCCGCCACGCGTACCCCTATTTTCAATCTCCGCACCTCCATTTTCTATGTGGCCTGCTGTGTTTTCTTCTTTGTGCAACCTCCTGTTTTACTGATCTTACTCCTC
>Ga0214542_1010606_pt1 | contig 13308 bp, 4 predicted proteins | sample CNSS1metaG_FD_160096 | JGI IMG/M metagenome (GOLD analysis project Ga0214542, IMG submission 160096) | Root nodule microbial communities from cowpea collected in UCLA plant growth center, Los Angeles, California, USA - CNSS1 | ecosystem: Host-associated > Plants > Roots > Nodule | place: USA...
TTCCCAAGCATTGTGGAATAAGTCCTGTCAAATTGTTGTGAGCCAGGTTAAGTATAGAAAGGGTGCTTGTGTTGCACATTCCTGAAGGAATTTCCCCACTCAACTCATTATTTGAGACTGAAAAGAAATCAATGCCATTATGTGGAATTGGAAGATCTCCTTGCAACTTGTTGAAACTGAGATCAATGGAACTCATGTTCTTCCAGGAGCGCAAGAGGTTCTCATGAAACCATTTGGGAATGCTTCCTCGAATTTTGTTATGAGAAAGATCTAAACCTTGTAGGTTTTGCAGTGATGCTAAGAACTTTGGGAAACTACTTACATTACTTGAGGATAACATTAAGTATTGAAGGCTAGGAAACACAAGCTCAACATTGCTCTCAAAGTTAAAAATAATATTACAATAAGATAGAACTAAGTCTTCGAGGCTGGGTAAGATGTAGTTAAAATTATTTCCAAAGTTTATTGATAGCAAACTATTGTGAGAAAGATCTAAAGAAATTAAAGCCTTAAGCTTTGAAAATTGTTGAAAGTCCATGACACCACCCAAGTTCGTTGATGACAAACTCAAATAAGTAAGATTTTGGAGTTGAAATATTGAAGTCGGAAAATTACCTTGCAGATTGTTGTTAGAGAGAGATAAATATATCAAAGAATTAGCGGAGAATTCGCCGATTGATCCTGTGAGCTGATTGTCTCTAAGCTCCAAGCACAATAAGGAAGGCAAAGAATAACACCCAAGAGGAATTGATCCATTTAAAATGTTACCACTCAAATCTAGGATCCGTAACTTAGAGAGTTTGGTGATTTGGGTTGGGATGGGGCCAACTAATTTATTATCTGATAAATGTAAGAGAATAAGTTGAGTAAGATTAAACAATGAAGGTGGAATAAATCCATGAAAATTGCAATGTGAAAAATCTAGTAAGATAAGAGACTTCAAGTGGGCTATAGAATCAGGGATGTATCCGGAGAAATTAGTTCCAGAGAGAGACAAGACTGTTAGTGGAGTAGTCCAGTTGGATATTGGAAGTTCACTTCTCAGGTTTTCATTCCATGACAGATCTATTTCTTGGAGATTGGGTAATTTGAGGATGTCGGAGGGCAATTTCCCTTGGATTTGGGTGTCAGAGATAACAAGAGAAAGCAAAGAGGATGATAGATTGGTCAACAATGACAAAGACCTCTCTCCCACACAAGACATGTTGATGCCTCCTAAATTTATCTCTCTTAAATTAGTTGCGTTGTGAATGAGTCTGTTCCATGTGTAATCATCAAGTCTAATTTTGGAGGAAAAATCAAGTAACAAGTCGATGCTAAAGATACGAAGATGCAGTAATTTTGACAAGTGAGAGATAGTGGAGGGAACATCACCACTAATATTAAGACCAGATATATATAGATGCGTGAGGTGAACAAGGTCACCGATTGCAGAGTGTATTGGAGATCCATAAAAATCATTAAAATCAAGGTTCAGTTGTTGGAGGTGTCTTAGCTTAAAAATAGAACTATTGGAACCCAGTAGCTCACCTCTAAGAAGACTGCACGAAAGGTCGAGGCCAATCACGTGACCTGACTTGGAGTCGCACGTGACTCCATCCCACCCACAACAATCTGTTAGGTTGTTCCAAGATTTCGTCTTTGAAGAATATGAAGAACAAATGACTTGATCAAAAGGTGAAGAGTTGACAACAACAACTGAGTCTTTGAATTGTAACAAGGCAGATTTGTCATGAAGGTTGCACAACAAACAATGGTAGGAAGGGAAATAAATAAGCAGGCATTGGAAGATAGTAAAGTATGACACTAAAACCCAACCCATTAAGAGATATGGAATTTGGATCCAACCAATCCACAAAGTGTAATCTATATATAAGAAGCTCGGCTATTTTCAATTTACAAAAAAATTAATAATACTTAATTTAATTTGGATTATACAAATCTATTAGGTCATCTAAGAAAACCATTTCCTTAAAAAATAATTTTGTAACAGTTTGTTTTTTAATCCGTATATTTCAGCAAACTAATTCGACATTTTTTTATGTTTTTGAATTGTGTTATTTATTTGTTTTTATTTTTCCTATTCCATATTGAAGTCTTATGTGCGAAGATGGCTACCAATTTCCAAAAAGAAATGAAAAGTATTATGTTTGAAATTTCCAAGTCTTACATTCATTTAAAGTTTTAAGACTTTCTAATGGAAATGACAAGTGTGAGAATTTTTAATTTTATCTTCACCAGCACCACTAAAAATTTATCCAAAAGGATTTTTAAATAATTTTTTGAAATCTCTAAAAAATTCTATATTGAAATGGACATTTTAAAAAAAAATATATTTATTATTTTTACATTTAGTTTTGAACAGATACACTAATTTGACCTCAATATTTTTTATTAATGGTGATGACCGTATAAGACAATCTTACTCGATTAATTTATTTATTAAGTCTTTTTTCATGATTCAAGATTTCTTTTCTCATACAGGTTTCATGTGTGAATTTTGATAATTATGTATCGGTCAAAGAATAAGAAAAAAGAGGAGGAGGCAAAGAAGTTGAAACTTCAATGGGGTATGGAATGTAGAATGCTTCATGAGAAAGCACACAAAAAACACAGACTTTGTGGTCCTAATTCTTATCCTTACATGTATATACTTTCAAAGAAATAAAATTATAGTGTCACAATTTTCAACTCTCGGTTTTATTCCACTCAAGAGAGAGAAAAATATCTAAAATTTTAGAGTATTTTATATATTTAGAAGTATGGTTCAGAAAATTTTATATAATAGAAAAAAAAAGGTGTTGTCTTTGTCCGAATGAAAATAATGTTTGAGACTTAAAATGTTACATATAAATTATTCTACAAAGTTGTCCACACCACACTACATAATAATATTATACAAATAAAATTTACTACTAAGTAATAATATCAAGATATTATGTTTAAAATTAAAATTAAATATAAATTATGTCTTTTAGTGAATATTCAAGGGTGTGATTATAATAAAGATCACTTAATATAAAAAAAAGATTTAATTATTACAATAAAAATACAGAATATGAAAACGTAAAATTGTACGATAATATATGAAAAAAAAAAGTCTTAATATTTATTAAAGATAAAGATACATGCATATTATTTTTCTTTCTACATCTACTTAACATTAATAAAATTATAAATTCAATATATTAAATTGTTGTAGGTGTTGGATAGAGTAGAAAAATTAAAAAGTATAAATATACTATTTTTCTTTTGTTAACGGTATAAATATATAGATATTGAAAGAAGAAATTGGGAAAGAGGACATTGGGAAGAAACACAGATAACATCGTACCGCTAAGAACAAGTAAGTTTGTGTGCCCTGCAATGAACTCTAAATCATAAATCAAATTGTATGACAAGTTAAGAAATTCTTGGTACAAACACACAGGCAAGGGTTTAGTTTATTGGAACAGTTAAGGCAATTCAGCTAGTAGTAGTAAGAAATCCAGATACAGCAAAATAAAAAACTTTTTGTGTTAAAAGGTTTTGCCCAGGGCACTTGTTAAAAATAAATTATTGACATTCTATGTTATAATTTTTTTTTTCGTTTTCATAAAATTTGCCATGTAATTTTAATTATTTTACATGTATATTTTTAACTAGTAACTAATTTATTTTAGTGCACAAAAAAGTTGTTTGAATGAAAAATTAATTTGTAATTTATTTTATTCAATTTATAATTTATAATTTATTAATTTTTTTTATATTATCATTTCATTACAAGAAAACGTCTCAATAATAACTAATTTTAATGACTAGAAGTGGTTAATTGATCAATTTAGACACTAATTTACACAATAAAAAATTCTTGGTTATTATAATAATTACTGTTATAAATAAAGACTCATAATTGGTCTTTAGATTGGGTTATAAAATGTCTTTATCAAGATTTTAGCTATCAAAAGAAAATGGTTACAAAACATTAGTTATCAAAGTTTTTGCATTAATTTCTATATAATTAGTGATCAATTATAACTTTTTATTTATAGCAATAACTATTTTAGTAACCAATAATTTTTTGTTTTGTAAATTAGTATCTAAAATAATTAACATTTTTTTATCACTAAAATCGGTTATTAATAAGATATTTTATTATAGTGTCTCTTATATTTTAACATGAATTTTATATATAATATATTTTTATTTATTATTATCTATTTTCAACTTAGATGAGACAAAAACATCTCTTAATCAGTCTCTCAATTTCTATGTGAGATATGGCATTTTTTTCTTTTTAATTTAATATAATGATATAATTTTATTTCAAAATATAAATTTTATCTATATTATCTTTTAGTGTCATTTTATATTATTAACTAACTTATTAATTGTAAGGCCCAATTATTTCTGTCATCTTAATTTTAAAGGCTGCCCAATCTTTTGGGTCTAACTGGGTTGGCCCAATTCGATTTCTGACCTAAGTTACCCCAAAACCCTAACTTGTAACCACTCTTCGTGAAAACAGATTTCCACTCGCCTCTTAGAGCAGCTGTCGTCATCCCCTGCTAGGGTTTGGAGAAGTCACAGTCTAGCAAGCTCAGCCTCATTCTTCCGTTCCGCGTAAGTCTCTCCCAACTCAAGCTCTATGTTCGTTTCGTCTCTTCTTTACGTTCTCAGTTAGAGCTTTCTAGTGAGCTCGTTTTAAACTTGTCCTACTGGTTTCAGTTCGCGAAGCCATTCCTTAAGCTATTGTCCTTCACCGCTCGAGTATTGGAGCTCTAGCTAACATCTCCCAGGTACGGGAAGCTAGACTATTCATCTGTGGTTGATAAACTGTGTGGTTTGTTCATCTGTCGCGTGCATATGACAATATTGAATGTATATGGAATTATGTTTGAATGTTTGGTGTGGGAGTATACTGTTTCTGGGTTTGTAGGTGTCGAACAGTGGGAGGAGCCTGTCATTTTCGCCCAGGCGAGCTCATCTCGCCTAAGCGAGAATTACAGGTCCTCGCCTAGGAGTTTTCCTCGAATACTCGCCTAGGCGAGTGGATTGTGTTTTAAGCGAAAAACCATCTCGCTCAGGCGAGATGGCCTCGCCTGAGCGAGCCCTCGCGAAAACTCCCAAGCCCCTTGACGCAGTCTCGCCTAAGCGAGAGCCTGCTGCTTGAGCGAGGGCACTCCCCTCGCCAGAGCGAGGGTCTCTAGCTTGAGCGAGACCCGCTGTAGGCTGCGCTGTTGTTTTTCGTGGTTGGTGTTTGTGAACTGTTTGTGGCGTGATTCCACCCTGATTAAAGTATGAGACTCGATAAAAAGCATGGAAATCTGTAGTTATTAAACTGTATGTATGAATTGGTATGAGGTGGGTATGAAACTTTACAAGATGGTCGGTACTAAAGGGACATGGTTGTGGTATTATGATACAAATCTGTATTCGTGCTCCAGTAGGAGTGAGCTGGTATTGATTTCGCTGTGGTATATGAATGAGTATGATTTATAAAGGTTGATCTGAGGTTATATGTATGATGAGCATTCCTTTGATGTTGATTATGAAGTAGTTCGTGTCAGTGCGTAATTCCTTGGAGTCTCTAGGTGAGACTTTCCAGGGTCGCGCTTCAGTGGTCGGGACGTAATTCCATGGCCCCTGTTAGTGGGTGTCCATGGTGGTGCCCCATTTGTATAACTAGGTAAGAATTCAAGTTAAGGTTGCATCCTGACACTCTAAGGAGTCAGTTAGTCTCACTTAGAGCGGACTGACTCTTGTGGTGAGAGTAGTAGGAGGCCTGAAATTCTTTAAGGGCTAACCTTGTGGTGAGGGAAAATTGATCCATCGTAACACTTGTAACACATAGCTCGGGGGTGAGCAAAGGTATCCACCACAAGTGCGGGCATCCGCTGAATCCGACCAAGTTATACATATCCAGATGAGTCGAGTCGAGTCGTAGTGTATTGATTGAGAGTTATAACATGCTTGGTTGATGTTTGGATATTGAATGGTGAGAAATATATTTTGATTGTATGATAAAAATGTTGTGGCTCTAGCTTACCCTGTGTATTGTATGGTTGTCTTGTATGTGGTTCTTCTTTCTTGCGATGATCATCAATTTAATTGAGGGGAGCAGATGGGCGAGGTTCGGAGTCAGCAAGGAAGTGAAGATTCTGCTGCATAGTCCACGTGGACTAGTTTATATTTCTGCATGAGTTCATTTAGGGTTGCGACCCATGTATCTGTTCGTCCTTAGATTTATGCACTATGGTTAACTTTTTCCTCTAGTTTCTTTTGAGCATCGTGGTGTGCCATGGGTTGTATGGAGTTGAGTTTAAAACTTCCAGACCGCGCTTTTATGTTATCTTTCCCGTAACATTCCTTTAATTTTACGTACTTAATTAAATGAGGTGTTACATTTATGGTATCAGCGCAATTGGTAGCATCTTTGGCGTTACCAGAGTGTTAAAGGTCAGGTTGGGAGTTGAGGGACCAAAAACATATTTAACCTTTTAATTTATTACTCGATATACTTACAATTTTTTTTTTTAAAGAACCCCGAAATAGAATTCTGCATTTAACCGTGTTAACCTATATGCTTCTTGAGAAACGTTTCTAATTTTCCGTTGATCGATGATTGAATATTAGATTTTTATGTTTACGGAAGTTTGACATTTTACGCCATGATAAGAATAACATGAAATTGATTGCATAAGATAGAATTCCGAGAAATTTAAAGTACAGAAAACATATACGAACCCAACAAGAAGAAGCATATTAAACTAAAAGTGCACTAATTCCTTCTCTAAGCATTTGCACGGTTTCTGGTGTTTGTTCTTGTCAGTCTCACATTTAAAACAGCTTCAACAAGTCTTGCAAGCCAGTGGGGTTTTCCAGCAAAGAATACATTACAACCCAATATTATTCCAAAGATCATCCCACATCCATACCCCACTACAACCACTTTCCACCCAAATCCTGATTCTTCTTCGTCAAGTGTTGAACGCGGTGGCCTTTTCTTATCCTCTTTGCAGGATTTTGACAAAGGGATTCCACACAACATTGGATTTCCAGCATAGGAATCATTTTCGAATGTGTTAAACTGTCCACCTGTAGGTATCATTCCCTCAAATTGGTTCTCTGAAAGGTTTAAGACCGCCAGAAAATTCAAATTTGTTAAAGCCATGGGAATCTCACCCTTCAATTGGTTCCATGAGAGGTCCAACCATTCTAAATTGCTTAAATTACCTAGTGACAACGGAATGGTACCAGTGATTTTATTGTGTGAAAGGTTAAGTCCTTTGAGAGGATGCAGTTCTCCAATGACTTTGGGAATTTCTCCTTCAAACATATTATTTGGTAAATCAATGGTTGTGAAGACAGTCAATATCCTCTCGAGTTCAATTTCTTGCCCTTTCATCACAATCACTATTGAATCATTATATGAAGTATCATTACCCAAATATTTCAAACCAGTTTATCACTCGCATCCATCATTCCTTGAAAGTTATGGATGTATGACGTTGGCAAGAGTCCGGTAAAATAGTTATTCGAGATGTCAAAAATCCTCAACCTAGGAAATGGAAGTTTGGTGCCTAAAGAAGTGGAAGTTTGGTGCCTAAAGAAGTGATGATACCATGAAATTTATTAGACCGTAAACTGAGTACCTGTAAATTTGGCAAAGTTTCTAACCAATACGGAAACGTATCCTCAATGTTATTGTTTCCAAGGTCCAAAACTTCGAGTGTTGTACAATGAGTCAAAGATCGCGGTACCGGTCCCTTCAACTGATTTCCATTCAACTTTATAGTCTCAAATGCATTTCCTTTGTAAAAGTTAAGAGGTAGGCTTCCGTAAAGGTTGTTCTCTTGCAAATCCAACGCCCAAAGAAAAGGAAATGTTCCCAAACATTGTGGAATAAGTCCTGTCAAATTGTTGTGAGCCAGGTTAAGTATAGAGAGGGTGCTTGTGTTGCACATTGCTGAAGGAATTTCCCCACTCAACTCGTTATTTGAGACTAAAAAGATTTGAGTGCCATTAGCTGGAATCGGAAGATCTCCTTGCAACTTGTTGAAACTGAGATCAATGAAACTAATGTTCTTCCAGGAGTGCAAGAGGTTCTCATGAAACCATTTGGGAATGCTTCCTCGAATTATGTTATGAGAAAGATCTAAAAGACACAGGTTTTGCATTGGTGCTAAGAATTTTGGGAAACTATTTACATTACTTGAAGAAAAATATAAGTACTCAAGGTTGGGTAAGATGCAGTCAAAATTATTTTCAAAGTTTAGTGAGAGAAAACTATTGTCAGAAAGATCCAACCAAATTAGAGCTTTAAACTTTGAAAATTGGTTAAAGTCCACAATATCACTCAAGTTCGTTGATGACAAAATCAAAAAAGTAAGATTTTGGAGTTGAAATATTGAAGTCGGAAAATTACCTTGCAAATTGTTGTTAGAGAGCAATAAACATTCCAAAGAATTAGCGGAGAATTCACCAATTGACCCTGTGAGTTGATTGTCATTGAGATCCAAGATCCTTAAAGTAGGCAAAGAATAACACCCAACAGGAATTGGTCCGTTTAACATGTTACCACTCAAAGATAGGTATAATAATTTAGAGAGTTTGGCGATTTGGGTTGGAATGGAGCCAACTAATTTACTATACGATAAATCTAAAAGAGAAAGTTGTGTAAGATTAAACAGTGAAAGTGGAAGAAATCCATGCAAATTGCAACCCGAAAGACCTAGTGAGTTAAGAGACTTCAAGTGGGCAATGGAATCGGGAATGTATCCTGAGAAATTAGTTTGAGAGAGATACAAAACTGTTATTGGAGCAGTCCAGTTGGAGTTTGGAAGTTCACCTCTCAGATTTTCATTGAATGACAGATCTATTTCTTGGAGATTGGGTAGATGGAGAATGTGGGTGGGGAATTTCCCTTGGATTTGGGTGTTGAAGAGAACGAGAGAAAGCAAAGAGGATGATAGATTGGTCAACAATGACAAAGACCTCTCTCTGATAGAAGACATGTTGATGTTTACTAAATAAATCTGTCTTAAATTAGTTGCGTTGTGAATGAGTCTGTTCCATGTGTAATCATCAAGTCTAATTTTGATTTTGGAGGAAAAATCAAGTAACCACTCGATACTATAGATACGAAGATGTAGTAATTTTGACAAGTGAGAGATAGTGGAGGGAACATCACCACTAATATTAAGACAAGATATATTTAGATGTGTGAGGTTGACAAGGTCACCAATTGCAGAGTGTATTGAAGATCCAGAAAAATCATTAAAATCAAGGTTGAGTTGTTGAAGTTGCCTTAGCCTGAAAATAGAACTATTGGGACCTAGTAGCTCACCTCTAAGAAGACTGCGAGAAAGGTTGAGTTTAATCACATTACCTGACTTGGAGTCACACGTGACTCCATCCCACCCGCAACAATCTGTTAGGTTGTTCCAATATTTCATCTTCGAATAGAACGAGTAACGAGAATTAAACCATGAAGGAAAAGGTGAAGAGTTGACAACAACAACTGAGTTTTTAAAGTGTAACAAGGCAGATTTGTCATCAGGGTTGCACAACACACAATTATAAGAAGGAAAATAAATAAGCAGGCATTGGAAGATAATAAAGTATGACACTAAAACCCAACCCATGAATCTCATTCGGAACAAATATAGAATTTGGATGGATCAAATACAGAAAGTTCAATCTATATATAAGAAGCTGGGCTGTTTTCAATTTAAAATAAAAGCAATAATACTTAATTTAATTTGTATTGTACAAATCAATTAGAATTATGTATGGTCATCTAAGAGAACCATTTCCTTAAAAAGATTTTTTTATAATTTTGTGACAGTTTCTTTAATCCGTATATCTAATCAGCAAACTAATTCCACATTTTTTTAAAGCTTTTGGAATTGTGTTATTTACTTGTTTTTATATTTTTCCTATTTCATATTGAAGTCTTATGTGCGAAGATGGCTACCAATTTCCACAAAGAAATGACAAGTATTATGTTTGGAATTTCCAACTCTTGCATTCAAGACTTTCTAATAGAAATGACAAGTGTGAGAATTTTTACACTTCTTGCATTTTCCTTTTTAATTTTATCTTCACCAGCACCACTAAAAATTTCACAAAAGGGATTTTTAAATAAGTTTTTGAAATCTCTAAAAACTCTATATTGAAATGGACATTTAAAAAAAAATTTAGTATTTTTATATTTAATATTGAATAAATACACTAATTTGACCTTAATTTTTTTTTTTTGTTAATGGAGATGAGCGTATAAAGACAATCTTACTCGATTAATTTTTTTAGTAAGTTTTTTTTTTATAATTTAAGGTTTCTTTTCTTATTTAGTTTTGGTGTGTGAATTTTGATAATTAAATATTATTCAAAGAATAAGAAAAAGAGGAGGAGGCAAAGAAGTGATGAGACTATATATTATGGGGTATGGAATGTAGAATGTTTCATGAGAAACCACAAAAAACACACACTTTGGAACTTCACCTTTCAGCTTTTCATTCAATGAGAAACCAAAAATTTTAATCATATTTATTCTCAATATGAATATCGAATAGATGTGGTCCTAACTTTTATCCTTACACGTAGAAACTTTCAAAGAAATTAAACTATCGTGTCACAATGTTCCAACTTCTACTTTACGTTAAAGCTTATGAATCATTCAAAAATAAAAATAAAAAATATCTTAACAAAAGTTTTAAAAAAAAAATAAAAAATCAATGTTTGATATTTTTTATTTATTGACCAAGGAAAAAAAAAGTTTTGGCGAAAGTCTCCACCATAAGACAAAGTCAGTCTTTGATATTTTTTATTTATTGAATTTACTTTTCGAATGTCATTACCCATCACAATAATTGCACTGATAATATCCACTCTTAATTTTCAATTCCCGGTTTTATTCCAATGCAGACAGAAAAAAACATATAAATTTTAGAGTGTTTTATATAATTTAGAAGTGTGATTCAAAAAAAGTGTTATATAATAGAAAAAAAAATGTGTTGTCTTTGTCAGAATGAAAATAATGTTTTAGACTTAAACTCTTACGCGTAGATTATTCCACAAAGTTTCTGGTCAATAGTACGTAATTAGGAATGTCAACAAATTATTCCACAAAGTTTCCACACATTATACATAAATAGGATGTCAAAAAAAAAAAATCCATGTAATATCTACGGATAAAATCTGCAACTGGTAAAAAGTAGATATTGTCACGGATAATGAATGTAATGAGTACGGATAATTTTTATATCTGCTGATTAACAAGATGGGTACGAGTATTATAATATCTATACCCGTAAATAATTATATCATAATTTTTATGGTTGTTTTTTATCAATTGGTTTTACACTGCAATCTTATATTCTTTGGAAATTGTCATTTAAAACTATTTAAATTAAATGAATCATTTGAACTTTGTTTAAAATTTATGAATGTTATGTATTATGTTTTATTTAAATTTATGATTAAAATATGTTGTTGAATATTATTTTTTTGTAAATATCCGTGGATATCCGCAGATATCCATGGATATTAAAAAAATATACGGATACCCACATAACAAATACCCGCACAAATATACGAACAACTAAGGGACGAATATTTATCCGTGAATAGGATAGGAGGAGCTAGTACCTATAACTACCCTCTCTCGCCCGTTGATATACCTGTACATATTATTATACAAATAAAATTTACTATTAAGTAATAATATCAAGATATTATGTTTAAAATCATAATTAAATATTAAATATAAATTATGTATTTAAGTGAATATTCAAGCGTGACAATTTTTATGATTATAATAAAAACCACTTAACATAATAAAAGAATTAATTATTACAATAAAAATACAGAGTATGAAAATGTAAAATTATACGATAATATGTGGGAAAAAAAAGTCTTTGTATTAAGGATAATGATACACGATTATTTTTCTTTCTACATCTACTTAACATTAATAAAATTATAATTTTATTTCTAAATGTAAAATAGTTTAAGAAGAACTAAAAAGAAAATTGAATATATTAAATTGTTTTAGGTGTTGGATAGATGTAGAAAAATTAAAAAGTTGTATACAAAAATCTCATTTTCTATGCAACACCGATAAATAATATTCTATTTTAAAATAAAAATAGTTTAAAATGGATTAATTAGGAAAGTGAAAAAAAATATTTTTTTTGTTAAATATTTAAAATGATATATTAACAATCATTTTATAACAATTTATTTCACTACCTGACATGACAGTGATTCTTTATTTTTGATTTTTTTTGTACATTTCAACGTTAATGCTTGAGTACGAGAGAGAAATGGAGGTTGTTGGAGTTATAGAAGTGAGAGAAACGAGGAGAGAGAGCGGAGTGGAAGTGGTGAGAGAAGTGGAGAGCAGTTTGTGATTTCTTCATTCCTAGGTTTGGTTTTTTCCCTTTTCCCCAAGTTTTTTCTTCCTTCAACTCCGCAGTCTATTATTCGTCACCCATGTAATTTTCTTCTTCCTCCATAGTCGTAGTTTTCTTCTTCCTTCATTCTGCAAGTTTCTTGTTCGTCCGTTTTGAAAGATATTTTCAAACTGGATTCGTCATTTCCCGTTTGGTGGAGTAGAAAAAGTTTTGGGTTTATCTACTACAACAAATTTTTTGTATTCGTTGATGTTTGTGGAAATGAGACATTTTTATTTCTGTTTTTGGTAAATATATGATAAAGTTTGGATTTTTTTTAAAACAGTATTGTTCAAGACCAGATTGATGAAGCAGGATTGGTGTTTTTCGTTTTGTTGTGGTGTACATTGGTGAAAAAGCACGAACCAAGCATGTTAAATTCTCAAAATTTAAGTATTACTACCTTTATGTGGGTGAGGGAAAACAATGTAATGCAGAAAAAAGTACAAGTTCGCACTTACAATAACACAGCTTTGCCTAGAATTTTTTTTTTTTGTGAGAGTTTCTTTTTTCTAATTAGTTCCTCAAATTTATTTTTTCAATTTCTCTTTTTTTTTTTAAATTTTTCCTATTTCATATTGAAGTCTTATGTGTTGAAGATGGCTACCAAATTCCAAAAAGAAAAGACAAGTATATGTTTGAAATTTCCGGGTCTTGCATCCATTTAAAGGTCTAAAGTCTTTCTAATACAAATGACACCTTACTCTTTTGTTAAACAAAAATGAATTTCCAAGTTAAACAAAAACATTCTCTTCTGTCCCCTATTATAAAAAATGTTATTATTATTATCATTTTATTTTATTTTTCTTAAAATTCATTGTAAACCAAGTTGTTAGCATGAAAAGCTCAACTACATCCATTTATAATTTGA
>Ga0214542_1010608_pt1 | contig 13308 bp, 7 predicted proteins | sample CNSS1metaG_FD_160096 | JGI IMG/M metagenome (GOLD analysis project Ga0214542, IMG submission 160096) | Root nodule microbial communities from cowpea collected in UCLA plant growth center, Los Angeles, California, USA - CNSS1 | ecosystem: Host-associated > Plants > Roots > Nodule | place: USA...
CGTTGATATATATATATATATATATATATATATATATATATATATATATATATATCAAAATGTTCTAATTATATTTTATAATTAAAAGAATTCAAGAGGAACATTTATGAAAAAAAAATATTTAAATGATTATATTAATAAAAAAATTAAATAACTATATTTTAATGATATATAAATATAAATAATATATTAAAGAAATGCAACAAATATGTAATGCAAATGTAGCTTGGAGGAGAAGTTTGATTGGAGACCATGCGATGTAGGAGATTAGCCTTGATGATGGCAAGTGGCATGTCACACTCTCCTTGCTAAAGTCACACGCTCCATGCTACCATCACATTCTCCTTGTCTTGTTCATGCTTAGCTTGCTTGCCTCCAAGTGTAGAGAAAGCCATTCTCGGCCAAAAATAGTAAATTGGGCTCGGCCCAATTGATCCAAAAGTGTTATAACTTTTTATTGAAAGCAAAGCCTAAACAATGGCCCAAAATAAATCTAGACTACTTCCTTCATGCATCAACTCATATTTTAGAGATTTCTTTAGTCCATGTGAATAATATAAAAAGCCCATAATTGACTTGATCATCTTGTGAAAGGCCCATGTGAATCTTCCTCATCATGTTTCTAGTAATTAGGCCTGAATGCTAGCTTGGACTTCTGGATGCACTTGAGCTTGGGCTTGTTGGGGTCACATCAAGTATGGCCCAACAGTTTGTGTCAGACACATGTTTATTTTCGGCATGCGCTTCCGACATTGAAACAACACTTTTGTGTCGTGTCAGAGTTTTATAGGCTTGAATGCACATACACAGACACATAGACACACACACACACACCCACACACCCACTCACACATGGACACACTCACACATAGATGCACGAACATAGATATTCATGGGCACGAATAGACGAACCCATGGATCAACAAATGCATGTACACACAAATGCATGATCCCATGGACACAAAGACGCACAAACTCATTGAAAGATGGATGCACGGACACACAAACCAACTAACACATAAACACATGAATGCACAGACCCAACTACGCACGGACACACAATTGCATGAACCTATTGATGCATAAAAGCATAAACAGATGCACAAACGGACTCATGGATGCACATATGCACACACATAAAAACATAAAGATCCATGCTATATGTTCATGATTTGTTTAAATAGAAATATGTAAATAGGATTGATATTAATTAAGTTGAAAAAACATCATTATTGATTGCCATAACTTAAATAAAATTGTTGACATAAAACATAATGTATATTATTTAACATAAATATAATATTTAAATTTTTTAATTCATTACAAATATACTTAAATATAACAAATTTATATTTTTTTACAATAAATATCTATTCTCACCCACTGCCAAAATAGAACCACCCACGAGTAGTAGCAGCACCTGCACCCACCCACAGACCCATAAACATAAGGGCACAAGAATGCATCGATGCACTGAACCATAGAGTAAAATAAGCACTTATCATGTGTCTATTTGTAATGCACACACATACAAATGGACACATGATAAGTGCTTATTTTACCTATTTGACATGTGCATTTTAACACTTATCTTATTTGATTTCATTGAATATCTTGATGATTTTACTCCTTTTTATGTATATGTAAGTTAAAGCATAGAGATATGATCATGAGTGACAAATTAATGTATTTTTTTTGAATTTTTGTAGTATTTGAAGAAACAAAGCATAATGGCATGAGCTGAATCACAACTTGAGCAACTATAAGGCAGTTTCAAGAAGATTCAAATTTTGTCTCCACAATTCAAGCAGAAGATATGATGCTTAAGCCACATGAAGAAAACTTCACCATGAAGTAACCTCAAACACTAAGTTTTAGAGCTCAACCATGGAGGAAACCCACCATTGAAGAAAGCTTTGTGATCAAATGCTAAAACCAATACTCAAGCTTCAAGGAAACCATCCATGGAAGGAAAGCTCACAATCTTTACAACCATGATTGGAGCTACAACCAGCCTACATTTTTCTATAAATTAAGGGGAGACCCCCCAATATTTCATTCATATTTCATTAAGAACATATCTAGGGACTTAATTTCTCTCCCTCTTTTCCATTTCTGATATAATATCTTAAGTTAGAGAAGACATGATGAATGTACAACTTCTCCTTGGATCAAGTATTAGAATCATAATGAGTTGATGAACTTGCAAGAGTTGATGAACTTGCAAGAGTTGATGTAGCTCTTCTAAACTTATGCAAATGGTACTATTTTACTGTTTTATTCAATTATCCATTCAGGTGTTAATGATTCAATTCGTGTTTCACGTGTGATGAACTGATCACTCATCCATTGCATATGTAACTTATGGACGCACGAACACACAAACCCACAAATGCACAAGTGTAAAGACCCATAAACATATAAATGCATTGATACACATACGCACACACGCACAAACATATGGACACACAAATCCACACACACACACACAACTTGCCCTACATTTCTTATACAGACACAAAGAGAGATATTTATCCCATATTTCTTATGCATTTTCATCTTAAGATTTTAAAACTTAGTTTATTATGCATGTTTTTCCCTTCTCATGCTCAATGAGCATACATGATCTCCTAACGAGATACTTGTGGGAGCTTTCAAATACTAACATTTGTCTGACAATTATCACCCCTCGACTGACAAGTCACCTCTAAAGGTGTGGTCACTTGAGTAATATTTGACTCGTTCAATAATTAATCCTCTTTTAATTCTTTGAATTTTAAATAAATTATTTTTTCTTAGTATGGAGAAAATTAAAATGTAAATAGAGGAAAAAATTAAACATATTATAATTGAAGGTAATATTAAAATTATGAATTTTTAAAATTTAAAATGTGAAGATAAGTATCCTAAAAGAGGATATCAACGTTGTAAATTTTCCAAAGTGAAAACACTACTATCCAACATTTATTTATTTATTTATTTGAAATATTTATATAATTTTTTAGTATATTTTTCAAAAATTAATCTGATCATTGAATGTGCAATTTGTTAATAACACAATTTAGAAAAATGCGATTTATTTTCTAAATTTGTAAAAGATAAAATTAGTTTATGGTGCAATGTTTAGTCTTTAAAAATACAAATTAGAGTTAAACTAGTTCTTAAAATTATAACTTTAATTATCGAATCTTCTGTATATATTCAATTACTAAATGAAAACTTTAATCTGTTTTCAAACACTAAATTGGCATTCATTCATATTTTAGTAATTAAATTGGTTAATTGCTTCTTCTTTTAATTTTTACATGATGAGACAATCCAATAAGGCCGTATTGCTTTCTATGGGTTTTCTCTTTTCTCATATTTCTTTCACGTATTTTCCTATCCATTTCCTTCCAAAACCAAGCACAAAAGTTCATTCTTAAAATTAGCAAGCTCCAAGAAAGAGAGATCAAAGTCACAAGTAGCTTCCTGAGACTTGCCTCGCTTTGATTGGTGAATGACTTTTTTGGACCCCACCCAAGTTCATCATCACTTTGGTTTTTTTTTTTTTTTGTTTTTTTTTTTTTTTTTTTTTTTTTCTTTTATATTCTATTCCCATTTCCATAGAAACCAAAGCGAAACATCCAAAACTGTAAAGTCTTCGTCAATTCGGTAATTTAAATCCATGTCCTCTCCTTCATTAACTGTACGAAGTTGCATCAGTTCTGAAATACAAACAAAGAAAACGCTCAAGAACAGACATTTCTGAAACTGCGCAGGTCTAGCAGAAGAGGGACAACATGGCTGGAGGTTCGCTCGGAGACAACATAGGATTGAAGGAAGATGTCATCAAGAGGGTGTGTGGTTTAGCCTTCAAAGCTCACAAGCACAAGCCACAAGACAAGCTCTACTTTTACGAAAAGGTTCAAATTTCTTCGGGAACTTACCATGTTTTCAGCTTCTCAGGATCTTGGGATGCCACTGAATGGTTTGTTAACAAACCCTTTGGAGGAACTAAGATAGATCTTACCCTGTTCCCTTCTCTCAGAAGTATTGGGAACGACGAAGCTGCTTTGGTGAACCAAGGCTTTGCAAACAGATTCGACCACATATTCAAAACTACCCCGTTCAAATCCGAGGTATTTTTAACTGATGTTTGTTAGCTTATGTTGTTTGTTATTTTCTTTGGATTAGTTCCACGTGTTGAAATTTACGTCCAGTGTTGAAATCCCCGTGACTATATACCAAGATATGTTCAGTTTTTTCAGTTAGCGTGAGGCTTTCTATATTTGGTTAATTACAATAAACTGTCAAAATGTGTAGGTGAACAAGGCTATAGGAGATGGGAAGCAAGTGGTGTTTACGGGGCATTCCTCTGGTGCTGCTATGGCCATATTTGCAACATTTTGGACCTTGGAAGAGTACCTTAATCCAACCAAAACTCAAAAACCTAAACCACCCTTCTGTGTCACTTTTGGGTCTCCCTTAATTGGTAATCACATACTCTCTCACGCTTCAAGGAGAGAAAACTGGTCTCGCTATTTCATACACTTTGTTTTGAGATATGACATAGTGCCACGGATTTTGCTTGCTCCCGTATCTTCTATTGAGCAAACTTTTGGTTCTATTCTCCAATCCTTGAATCCCAAGTCCAAAACTTCCACTCAAGATTCAACACAGGCTGATTTTTTCTCATCTGTGATGAGAAACACGGCCAGTGTTACTAGCCATGCTGCGTGCATTCTCATGGGCAGCACAAATTTGTTACTTGAGACAGTGTCAAACTTTGTTGACTTGAGTCCTTATAGACCCTTCGGAACATACATTTTCTGCAATGGAAATGGACAGCTGATTGTGGTGAAAAACTCTGATGCCGTTTTGCAGCTGTTTTTCCACACTGCTCAGCTAAACGATTTGGCAGAACTTCCAGAAGTTGCCAAAGTTAGCATATTGCAACACCTGTCGTATGAGGCCGAGTTGGAAGATAGCTTGGGAATGCAGAATGTAGTGTACCTGGAACAACTCGAGCAACTTCCCTTGTCTGCTGATGGTTCTGACAGTGATGTTGCAACAATTAGCGCAGCTTTGGATGGCCTTGGACTGGTAATAATAACTTTTTTCACTTTTGTACATATATATAGAATCAAATGATAGCATAATATGTGATTATTTACCGTCAAAACTTAGTTAATAGTTTGATCCTATAACACACACTGCTATAGTTGAAGCATAATAAGTGATGATTTAGTGATTTATATGTCAGAGCACAAGAGCAAGGCTGTGTCTACGAGCAGCAGGCGAGTTGCAAAAGCAGAAACAGAAAAACGAGGAGAAGATCAGTAAGGAGTTTGAGGATAAAGCTGTGGCGAGCATGAGGTATCTGGAGAACTACAAAACATCATGCGAGGTGCAAAAGGGGACAGGGTACTACGATGCTTTTAAGGTGCAGAAGGAGGAAAACGATTTCCAAGCAAATGTGAAGAGGCTAGTGCTGGCAGGGGTGTGGGATGAGGTGATCGAGATGCTGAAGAGGTATGAACTCCCAGATGAGTTTGAAGGGAAGATAGAATGGATTCAACGTGGAACAAACTTTCGTCGCCTTGTGGAGCCTCTAGACATAGCCAACTACCATCGGCATCTGAAGAACGAGGACACTGGACCTTACATGATCAGGGCGAGGCCGAAACGATACAGATACACTCAAAGATGGTTGGAGCATGCGAAGAGGGTGCCAAAAGCTGTTCCCATCACTGAATCCACCTTCTGGGCTGAAGTGGAAGAGCTTCATAGCTGGATCAATGGCAAGAAGGCTTTTGATGAAGTCAGGGAAAGGGTTGAACAGCTTCAACGTGACCTTAAAAAGTGGACTGATGAAAAGGAACTCACCAAGGATACTTTCTCCAAGGACCCTAGCTTCATTAAGTTGTATGAAATTCTGCCTCCTGAAAACAAGGCAAACATAACTGCTCTTCTGGCCAATGTGAAAGGATTTTAACTATAGGTTTAGGATGTTTTTCATGTGTATTGTCTTGAAGCTGTGTTAGCTAGTTCAATGTTGTTTTGTAACTTTTGTATTCCTTTTGTTTGTGTATGATTCCCATGTTTTGTCTGACTTGTGAGAACCGTAAGTCATTCAGACTGATACACTAAATAAATCTGTTAACACTACCATCTGTTTGGGATAAACTTAAATTGATGACAAGTTTTTTTTTTTCAAGTCTTCGTGAAAGACCAAAACCTACGAGTGTGTTTTATTATAAGATTTTTAAAAGTAGTAGCGTTGATGCGTTATTGATAGAAATAGGATCTTTAATTAGTAATTAAAATTTGTTTTATGCTTTGTCTATATATACTACATACGGTAAATAATTACGTGTATGGAATAGGATAACTCCCAAAATAACTATGTAAAATTTCTCTCACATTTCATCATAATTCTTTTTAATCTAATGGTTAAAATTAATTACTTATTAAATTTTAAAATAATAGTAAAATATTTTAAAACAATAATTCCCAAAATTCGGCCAAATTAGGCACAAATTCAGCTAGGGTTGTCTCTTTCCAATTTAGGTCAGAATCGACTCGATCAAATTCAACCAAATTTTGGTTGTGACCGACTCAGTTGACATCGGCCAAATTTCGGCTAGGGTCAACTCGGTCGAATTCGACCGAATTTCAGTCGGGGCCGACTTAGTCAAATTCAAACAAATTTCAGTGGGTTTGACTCGGTTGAATTCGACCGAATTTTGGTATAGGTAGACTCGTCTTGACCTTCGATCTGGGTCGACTCGGGTCGGGACGTCTTGACCTTCAGCCTGGGTCAGCCCATCTCTATCTTCAGTCCAGGCTAGTCCGTCTTGACCTTTGGCTTAGGATGACCCGTCTCAACCTTCAGCTTGGGTTGGCCCGTCTCGACCTTCAACCTAGACCAGCCTGTCTCGACCTTTGGCCTGGGTTTGCCTGTCTTGACTTTTGGCTCTGGCCGGCACGTCTTAACTTTTGGCTTGGATCGTCTCAACCTTTGGTCTTGACAGAACCATCTCAATCGTTAGTCCAAGACAACTTATCTCCATGATAATCTATTTCAAATTTTCGTCCAAAACAGTCCATCTTGACCTTTGGCTTGGCCTGCTCGTCTTGGCCTTCAATCTGAGAAGACTCTACTCGATCTTTGACTCAGACTCAAGGTATTATTTTTAACAAGTCTTGTAGTGGAGCTAAGCCCACTTTAGCCTTGACCCTAACCCACTTAAGAGGAGGCATTAGGGACTAGGGCTTCTTTTTTGTCCCCTCAATTGGGATCCCCCTAAAAAGGGACTTATCCAAGGGTAGGGTAGGACTGGCCTATGGGCTACCGGTTCAATTGACACCTCTAGCCAGCACAATACATTTAATTTACCCATTACTATTATATGAGTTAAACTCTATGTCCAATTTTAGCTGGAGTTATATGGTATTGACATCTTTGTATCGTGTACTAGATCATGATATGGATGTGAGTCAAGAAAATGTCAAAGGATGTATGCTATTACAATGTTAGACTTGGGAAAGAATTACATGCATTTCTCATTTGTTTCAATACAATCAAATTTCAATAAGCCAATTAAGTGATGCGACATTTTGGATTTTGACAAAATATTTTATCATAGACCACCGTTTTAAAACCGTAGATATTTTATGTCATACTTAGTTAAATGTGGCCTTTAAAAGGTGTGGGCTAAAATAAAAAAAAAAATTATGGCCTAAGACATTAAAACGTGGCCTAAATTAAATTTTAAAAATCTAAAATCTATCAAGTTGTTTTAAAAATAAAATAAAATACCTCATCTAAACTTTGAAATAAAAAAGTATCTGAATTTTTTTCCCTCCCACGTGAGACATAGTAAAAAAACTTTCCTCCTTCTGGAAGAGTAAACGAAAACTCTTCCCTCCCTCTGTAGAATGACATCTCACACCTCCATAGTCACTAAGAAAACCCAACTCATTTCCACCATCACCAGTGTGGCCTTGCACCGCTGATTCGTCTTCCTCTTCCTTCCTTTGATCACTATCGGTTCCACCTTCATCTTCATCTTTCTTTGTCTTTGTCTTTCCCTCTCACTATCGATTCCGGGTACGTCTTCCTCTCAACATTGTTTCACTTCAATCTTCGTCATTGTTCAATCCTTTTAGTTGTTATTCAGGGTTTTGTAATTATTTTTTCTTTTATTATTAGTTTGAAATTAGGGTTTTTGTTTTACCTTTTTGCCTATTGCATTGATATTGAATATGTGGTAGAGAAAGTGTAGATTTTTTCTACAATTAGAATCTTTTGATTCATTCCTAAGTGCACTAGGAATGGGTTCTTCTTTGTCTAATGTGAGATTGGAAGACATTGATGGCCTTGAGAATGTCAAATATGAAGTGAAAGAGACCACAAATCTTTCTTTAAATTTGATTATACCTTCATTTTTTATATATTGATTCAATATATTATATATATTTATTTGTTTTAAAAACAACAAAGTAATAAATGTGGTCTAAAACAGGTTTAAAACCACATGTCAAAAACTATGGTCATTCCTAAGATTTTAATCCACGATTTTGAAAATGTGGTCATATAAAAAACCATGGCTTATTACCTGTGGCCACGCCAACCTAGTCCACGCCTGAAAAATTGTAGCCTAAAGATTAGACCACGGTTTTCATGCTTTAGGCTATGGTTTTATGTTGTAGCCTAAAGTGATTTTTGTTGTAGTGTTGACTCGGTTGAATTTGGCCGGATTTTGGTTAAGGTACACTCGTCTTGATCTTCGGTCTAGGTCGACCCCTTTCGGGACGTCTCGACCTTCAGCCTGGGTCGGTCCATCTCTATCTTCGGTACAGACCAGCCCATCTTGACCCTTGGCCTAGGTTGGCCCGTCTCAACCTTCAGCTTGGGTTGGCTCATCTCGACCTTCAGCCCAGACCGGCTTGTCTCGACCTTCGACTTAGGCTGGCCCATCTCGACTTTTGGCTCTAGTCGGCACGTCTTGACTTTTGGCTCGGATCGTCTCAACCTTTGGCCTTGACCGAACCATCCCAGTCGTTGGTCCAAGACAACTTATCTCCATGACGAACTATTTCAAATTTTTGTCCAAAATGGCCCATCTCGACCTTTGTTTTGGCCTACCCGTCTTGGCCTTTGGCCCGAGATGACTCGACTCGATCTTTGACTCAAACTCAAGGTATTATTTTTAACAGGTCTTTTAGTGGGGCCTATCCCACCTTAGCCTTAACCCTAATCCACTTGAGAGGGGACTTTGAGGGGTGAGGTTTCTTTTTGGTCCCCTCATTTGGGGGCCTCCTAAAAGGGGAGCTTATTTAAGGGCGGGCTAAGGCTGGCCCATGGGCCATTGGCCAAATTGACACCTCTAGCAACACGGTACATTTGATGTACCAATTACTGTTATTTAAGTTACACTTTATGTCAAATTTTAGTTATGGTTATATGGAATTGACATCTCTCTATCATGCACCGGATCATGATATCGATGTGAGCCAAGACAATATCAAAGGATGTATGGTGCTATTATAGTGTTGGGCTTGGGAAAGAACTACATGCATTTCTCCCCAAATTCACCCGTTAAGTGACAAACATATTTGGTGCAGGGCTTGGTTTGTGTGTGTGTGTGTGTGTTAATTTAAAATATACAATTATATTGATGGTATGTGGTGTCGAACAAGATAAAGGACTTATACAAGTACCACCACTATTAGTTATTTTCGTAAAAATTTGGATCAATTGAACACTAAACAAGTCCTAAACAACACAAGTTAAATATCACTTTTATATTTTTATTTTTGATGTTTTTTATATTAAATATAGATGTATTCATTTTTTTATTAGTTTCTTTGGACTTTTTATAAGCATTATGAACTTAGTCGATTGATTGTCATTTATATTCTCTAGTTAGACAAGAAATGTTCCTCTCATTTGTTTCATAACAGTCAAATTTAAATAAGCCAATCAAGTGATGAGACAGTTTGGATTTTGACAAAATATTTTATCAGACCTAGTGAACCTCTCAGGAACACAAAAAAGATATGAAAGTGTTAGGTTTATAAGGAGGGATATTTCTGGGGAGAACAACACCAATGAGACCTGAGCCCAACCACATAAGGCATTGACACCACTCTCAACCCAAAACCTTAAGATAAGGAGGGGTCTTTATTCTTATATAGTGCTCTACTTTCTCATTTCTGGTCAATGTGGGACTTAGACTCACACTTGGATTCCTAACAATCTCCCCTCAAGGGTGAGTCCCTTCAACCACATTGGTACACTCCCCCTCCAGCGGAAGCATTCCCAACCACGAGTACCCCTTCTCGTACCGCCGTTCATCTTAACGTTACACACTTACCTGAAACCTTTGCCAGGAAGACTTTCGATACAGGGACCTTACTGCACTCATCTGAGTCGGTTTCAACCATCGGCTTTGATACCACTTGTTAGGTTTATAAGGAAGGGGTATCACTAGGGAGATACAACACCAATGAGACCTGAGCCAAACTATATAAGGCACTGACACCACTCTCAACCCAAAACCTTAAGGCAATGGGTTTATGGGTCTTTATTCTTATATAGTGCTCTACTTTCTCATTTCTGGTCAATATGGAACTTAGACTCACACTTGGATTCCTAACAGAAAGGAGGAGCTGATAGAAATTTGTGACAATACAATGAATGATGGATAACAATGTGGAATGATCGATATAATTATTTCATCCAAGGAACTTTATTGAATGGAAATGGCTATTTATGTGACAGTACATCATGTATGCAATGATACATCAGTCATACTATTCATTCAACTTGTCATTATTCTTTTACCTATCTAAATTAAACAATATTTTTGTAAAAATTTGATATGCCACAAGATCCTTCTCAACCATCTCATTCATCCTAGCATCACCATGTTGGGTCTTTTGTTGATTTTCATCAATATCAACAACAATTTATTGATCAATCTAGCATGCATCGCACTCTAATGTTTGGGTATATACACCCTTACATAATATCATATATCCTCCTCCTATCAACAAGTACCCTCCTCTTACACCAATTTTCCATCTCACCAAACATTTGGTCCTTCTAGTCCATCAAATATGTTCGCCACCTCCACAATGACACCATCATATGCCTACAATCCAGGTTCTTTATGCATTATTGTCGGCCAACAATTCCTTCCCAAGAATCAGCAAATCCAATTGAGTTTACTCAAGCTAAAAATATTAATGAAGATAATGCACCTTCTGAACAAAACCACCAAAGACAACCAATAAAACCTATAAGACCACCATATGGTACTGATTCACAAATATAAATGTACTTATCACTAAAAGTTTTATTACATATCTTAATATGTAATAAAAATTTTATAAATGTATACCACATGTTTACTACTGACTCATTCTTTTAACAATTATATTCTTAAAATTAATGAAATGTTAAATTTTAAAAATCATGTATTAATTTTATAATAAACCATATAATTATTTTCTCATAAACTTTATATTAACTTTAAAATAAACTGAGCTAATAAAAATATGTTGAATTATTCTAAAATATATGTAATCCCATATTGTAATAAACAATTTCTACTTGCATATTTAGTATAAAAAGTATACAAGGTACTCCACACTACTTATTCCTTCAAATAAAAATTGTTATTCTAAGTTTAATATAGCGACAAACAATTAAACAATTGCTACCTATAATAAAATATTATTTGTTAGATACTATTGTAAAAATAAAATACCAAAATTGAAGTGGTTAAATTTGTCAAAATTGAAACGATAATCTACATATACAACTTCAATGCTAACTTAAAATATTAAAAGTGGGTTTTATTAGTTAGGGTGGTCATGAATTAAATTTTTAATGATTTAATCTACATCCATTTTATATTCAAATAGTTAGATCATATTTTCGATTCAAATCCATTTTTTTAACAAAACTAGTTTGAACTTTTTTAAAATCTTGATCCAAATATTTGGATCAAGATTTAAATTCAGTCCAAATATTTGGATTAAGTTCAAAATCCAGAATCTATTTTTTATAAAAGAAATTTAAATTGAATTTTCTAAAACTTGTGTCCTTAAGGTCGACACGACTCAGCCTATCCGGATTGTCAGGTCCGCTCGACCCATCAGGGTCATCAAGCTTTCCCAATCCGTATAGGTCGTCGGGTCGGCCCAGCCTAGCCCATCTGGGTCTTCGGGCTCGCTTGGCCCGTTCGGGTTATCGGGCTTGCTTGGTCCGTACGGGTCATTTGGTACGGCTCGTCCGAGTCGTCTGGTCGACTCAGTTTGTCTGACTTGTCGGGTTCACTTGGTCCATCAGGATCATCAGGCATGCCCAGTTCGTATAGGTCGTCAGGCATAAACTGTCTGAGTCGTCGAGTCGGCCCAACCCAACCCATTCGAGTCTTCGGATCTGCCTAGCTCGTTCGGGTCATCGGGTTCACCTGACTTTTTCGGGTCGTCGGGCCCGACTAACTCATCCAGTTTTTCGGGCCCGCCTAACCTGTTTGATTATTTAGGCCCGCCCAACCCATTTTGGTCGTTGGGCCTGCCCGACCCTTCAGGGTCGTCGGGTCTGTCCAGTTCGTACAGGTCGTTAAGCAAAGTCTGTCCGAGTCTGAATTTAGCCTAGTCTATCTCAACCTTTAGCCTAACCCAACTAAAAACTTCAATTGAAAATTTGGATGAGATATTTTGAATTATCCATGTTTAAAAATCTTGATTTAGAGAATAAATATTCAATCCATAAAATTTATAAAATGTATATTAGATTGAAACCAAGATCCATTAAAATAGATTTTAAATGGATTGGATTTTTAATAAAATAGATTTTAAATAATTCGAATCAAGAAAATTAAATTATTTTTCCACCCTTAATATCAGCTAATAACTTAGGTGCTAATTTAAAAAATTGAAAGCCATGTCATAATTCGTGCATTCAGAGCCCGACAACAAATTTAAAAAGAAAAATTAAGAGTTATTTTCCTAGCTCACAATTTAGTAGGTGGTGACATTTTATATGTGTATAATTTTGAGTTTTGGAAATTGAAATTCCAAACCGGCTTCTCAACTGACGAGTCATGTAAAGTTAAACATGAAGTGTGTGCATTGAATACTACTTATTCCACAATGTGTAACTTTTTTTTAAACCTGCCCTTTTTGATAATTTGTGTACCAAAAGTACACCATCTACGTAAACAAACCGAAGTGATATATATTAAATATTATTTTAATATATTGATACAATGATGTTAATTATTTCTTAACTTAAACCTGCAAGCA
>Ga0214542_1010609_pt1 | contig 13307 bp, 8 predicted proteins | sample CNSS1metaG_FD_160096 | JGI IMG/M metagenome (GOLD analysis project Ga0214542, IMG submission 160096) | Root nodule microbial communities from cowpea collected in UCLA plant growth center, Los Angeles, California, USA - CNSS1 | ecosystem: Host-associated > Plants > Roots > Nodule | place: USA...
AATTGATTATCTTTGTAACAAGCTTGGTACATACGATTTGTATGCACCAGCTTGAGGGGGAGTGTTAGATGATATAATATTGTGTTTAATAGTTGGGCTCAGCCCATTATGTATTTCTGGGATTTGGTCCATTATCAATATAAATAAATTGTCCTTTGTGTAGGGTTTACACAAGGGAGATTAATCCCAAAACTCTATTTCATCTTATTTTACAACTGGTCTACCTATTGGTGTTGTATCATATTCCTAAGTGTTGGAATTCATCCTGTATATGCAGCCTAATGGCCATGACCACGGAACAGAAGAAAATGCGAAATTCATGCTTGTGTTGCATGTGATTTCTGTCTTTATCATTATATTTGACTGGTCTACCTATTGGTGTTGTATCATATTCCTATGAGTGTTGGAATTCATCCTGTATATGCAGCCTAATGGCCATGACCATGGAACAGAAGAAAATGCGAAATCCATGCTTGCTGCATCAATGGATCACATCCATGCGAAATCCATGGTGGCTTTATGAACTTTTGTCTTTATCTGGATATCTTATTTTTAAGTTCAAAATGTTGGGACATACCACGTGGATTTAATTATGATATATGTAGTGAAGGAAGTATTGGTGGTTAGTGGGGAAGGTATCAGCTGCTACTCAGGTTAGCAACCAGGGACCAGTTCTTGTCGTATCAGACTGAGGTGTTTGGAGTTGTTGGCTCGCATGTGGGTTGAAGAGTGCCACTAATTCTTGCTTCATGGGTTCTATTCGATACTAGCGAGTATCAGACTGAGGTGTTTGGAGTTGTTGGCTCGCATGTGGGTTGAAGAGTGCCACTAATTCTTGCTTCATGGGTTCTATCCGATACTAGCGAGCACTGATATAATTTTGATGTAAAAAAAGTAATATAGCACAAAATGAAATTAATTTGTGAATTTTAGAAAATTATAATCAAGCGTGATTAAATATGTCTCTCGACATATCAAATGTGAAGACTCTTTTTATTATATATGAGTGGATTGTTCAATGTTTCTCCACTGAATGCTGACCACGCTATTATAATTAAAAGATATTTTACCTCTTATGAGATAATTCTTTCCACAAGAAATACTGTTTAATAGCTTCATTTTGATGGTGTCAGGTAAAAGGTCAGAAATATTAACATATGATGGGACACCTACTGCATAGGCCTCATGTCCCATAGACACTAAGATTATTCTCTTGTATATACCTCAACTGTTCTTCTCTTAAATCTGAAACATGTTCTGTATTTTGAGAAAAGTCGTGAAACTAAATTTAGTATTGAACATCACTATCAACCATGTGAAGGGAAGGACAGACTTTTTCTTTTTAATGAGATTATTTAATTGACATCTGTTTTGCAGATCAGTTTCTGCTCATCACAATGAAACCCTATTTCACATTGTGAGCTTAAAGGTATCATAAATATTCCAATTATCTGTTTCTTTTGCATTCTTTTTTTTTTTTTTGGAAAAACATGAGTCACCGCTTCAGTCAAGAATGTAAAAGTTGGTTTGGAATGGTTCTGTTGTGACTTTCACATACTGAAAACTTAGATTTAAGGCATTAGCTTTACTTTTCCTTTTCCTCTTTTTCAAATACGTACTTGTGTATATTTGTGTTGTTTTTCTTTTATGTCTTCAATAGTAATAATTATTATTATTATTAAAATATGTTTATTTTTATTTTCAAGAACCTCTAGGATTATTTTAGTCAATAAGAAATTGTTTTTTCTTCCTACGCCCTATTATTTATTACTAATTGCACTCCATGTATTCCGCAAAGCTCATTTTAGGAAAGAAAAGCTCGTTGTATGTTCTGAATTTTTCAGAAGTCTTGTTCTGAAAGATTTCTAGAACAAATAATTCGAAAGTTACTTTTATAAAAGATAAAATTATCACATTAATTATTATGGGGGTTTATGAAGAAGAGGCGGAAGAAGACATGGAGTGCCCTGACCCTCATTAGGAGATAGGCCCAGCCCAGCTGTCCAACACGTGGATGGAGATTTTTTTTTCATCCTCATAAATATGAAAATTAGTATATAATAAAATATATATATATATATATATATATATATATATATATATATGTATATGTATGCGTAAAATTTATAATAGATATTTTTAATGGATAATAGTTTATAATTGCTTTGAGTATTTAATTATACTTTAGTTTACATGTATGAGTATTTTATACGTATCATAGTATTAAATTATCCTCTATAAGTAACTTTTATTTGATATGTTTTAGGAAATCAAGTCTTTAAAATAAAATTACCAGTAAAAATATTAATAATTAATTTTTTTTAAATTGTTTAAAAGAAATTCTGTAATTTGAAAATTTTTTTATTTTTGAATTACATAATTTAAACGTCATTTCTTGTATGAAGATTTTTTTTTTTTAAATTACACAATTTAGAATTTTTTTTTTTGGAGTGTGCAACCATAAGTATTTTTTACTTTCAAATTTTATAATCTTGAAGCTTTTTTTTTACTTTTTTATTGTGCGATTTGAAAAGTTATTTTTTGTATAAAAAAAAATTGGATTGCTAAATTCATTTTTTCATAGAAAAAGCTTTTTGTATTGGTATTCAAAAGTGTCTTTTACATTTCTGAAAGTCATTTAAAAAAAAAAAAATGGAAACCCCATGATATGTTTACCTCTTTCAAGTGAAAAGTGAGAAGTAGAAAATGTACCATCAAAAGAAGAGGAGAAAGGACCAATTATAACGACAGAGAAAGAGATGACAGAAACAAAGGGTATTTTTTACAAAGCCCAGGAAAGTTTACGAGAAGCAATGGGGTGCAGGAAGAATATCAAACACGGACCCTCTTTGGGTTTTTTGGAAAGTAAAGGTCAGCCCAATTATTCTATGTGTTTCAGGCGAGGGGGGCTAAGCCTGCTTTCGGTGTTGTGTCCGGTTGGGTGCGAATCGTTCTTGTGCTCGCTGTGTCTAATCGGAGCCGTCTCTTTGTCTTATCAGAGGTAATTTTCTTGGTCTCTCTGTTTAATTTCAACTGAACCAATGTCTTGATAAAATCCTGGGATCAGTTTCTCCTCTATATTGTTAACATGTTAGAAAATGAATAATTTTTTAAGGAATTATAGATGCATTTCATTTAAGAAGCTTTCTATAATGCAAGCAAAACTCTTTCCTGACAAAGAATCAAACCATTTATCGAAAAAGTATCAGGATTAAGGAGACCAAGATAGCAAGATTGGTGGACTTCTAAACTTCCATTCTTTCTTTTCAAAGACTCTTCCTTAGATCATATCACCAAACCTAGATATTTCATATGTAAATATTAGACCACTTTATCATTCATGCATTTAGTTATACAATTTTTTCAATGATACATCAACTCCACTCTGTATAGTCATTTACACCCGTGCCTACAGAATGCATGCTATGATTTCAATAATTGCTACTTGTCCTTCATCTTTTGTTTGCAATGGCATAATAATAAATGAGTATGATATGTATGCATCCCCTGTTTTTTATTTCCTGTTTTATTCAATTGTAAAAACCTTTAGTTTTTTATAGTGGACTTTTGTTAGTGGGTTCCAGAAATGGAAATGTTGAGGTGGGTAGTTTAAGCATTGCTTCCTCGAATTCATTTTGGGTATAATTTATGTCCAGGAAATGATTGAAGTTTTATAAGAATATCTAGTGATTTTGTGGGAGGAAATTAGTTATTTAATATTTTGCTGGGTATAGTTTTTGTCTTATAATTACCTATTCCCAGAAATAAGTTTTAAATTATACAAAATACAAGACATGGACAGAATATGTTTCCAAAAATATCATTCTGAAATATCTTGTTCCTGAGTACGTAACATTCTTCTTCAAAACAAATGCAACAATTTTCGTTCCCTGACAATTTTAGGCAACTTATTTGCTTTGGAATTGATGGAGGCCAAATATTTTCGTCTTTCATATCCAATTCACCGATCAACTTGCACTTCTCCTTCCTGATCTCTTACAATTAGTCGATCAACTTGCTCTTTTCATTCTTTATAGAGAGTTGATTAAAGAGTTGGAAGGAATTGAGGAGAGAATAAATATATTTGTGTTGTAGATATGAAAATAGAAGTACCGACTACATCATCTCGGAAAACAAAATCAAATTAAAGGGTACTTAGACAAAAATAAAAATACTTTTGCTCATTTTTAATAAGGACGGAATTGAAAAAAATATATACATTTATGAGATACATAAACACACTTGCCTAATTTTTATTATGAAAATTTATTCCATAAATTTAATCATGAAATTTTGTAAAATAAGTTAAAAAAATACAAAAATTCAGATTAGTCAAGTATTTTTCAACCAAACACTCAATTTATCAATAACAGAAATAAAAATAAAAGAAAAATAACGAAAGAAAACAGCACAGAACTAGTGAAATGAAAGAAAACTTTAAAGATACCATCCATTAAACGTTTTCTATAAAATCTATTGTATTCTTTATCCGCATCTTCAAATAGTATTATGTGCTCTTCATCTCAGAAGTGTTGTATGACTCTTTCTGAACATGCTTCTTGGTGCAAATTCTTGCTACAGAAACTAATAATGCAACTCCCTCAGTCAGAGTTCGGATTACACAAGACGATCAAGGTAAAAAATATGTACATGCATGATGCATTTACAAGTACACATTCTTTCAAGAAATAGCCTTCAACGAGAACCAAACTTACCTTCAATCCATCGCGCCCGTGAAACTTTCTTCCTGACAAGGCAGTGTACACAAACCGCTCCTCACTGCCAAACAGAGGGAATCATCTCTGTGGACTTCACAGTTGGGCGGAATGTTGTGTTTTTCAGTATTAATTTCCATTGACATGTTTCTCAACTTCAACTAACTCAAGAAGACTGTTAACATGATTTAATCCATCAGGAAGCACTTTCATGCGCGGACATATTCGGATCTCCAGTTGTCTCAGAGAGGAAAGTGATTTCTGCTCTATTTTCCATTCCTCTAATTGCTCCAACTTCTACTCAAGACACGAAGCTGAGAAAAGCTTTCAGACTTGCAAACAATGGTTCGTCCCTGGTAAGATTCTGCAAATAAAGACAATGAGCGAAGCTTCGGAGCATCTTTCAAAAATTTGCATGGGATCATCCTCTAGTTTCGAATTTGACAGGGTAAGCACAACAAGGGTTGGGGGAAGGAAGAGCCGATTCAATGGAGTGTTCAAGCATCCCAGCAAATACAAGTCAGCAAATACAAGTCAGTGAGATTAGTGTGATGTTGCAAAAACTTCAAGTGTATTTTCGAGGGTCGACCTTGTTTATCTCTTGATTTTAGCCTCAGTGATTGGAGGTATTGTAGTTTCACAATCCAGTCAGCCACTGCACTCACCTGTGATTGGCCTGTTATTCCTAATTTAGTGATATTGACCAATTTGTCCAAACCACTCTTGACAGGAGTCTCTTCGTCTACAAAAACTCCCCACAACGTTTGGTGGTCATGTAGAGAACGACCTATGTCGATACCTATTGGTTTGGATGGAAATCTGGTGCGGTTACTCTCACTCAAGAACAAGTGTCTCAGTTTCATTTTCCAGATTGAGCTTGGTAGAGTTTGTATGTAAGTGTGTTTCAGATCTAGAGTCTGGAGTTGCAGCAAGCTACTTATAGACGACGGAAGTGACTCTAGATAAGTCCATCTTAGGCCAAGATACCTCAATCCAGAAAGTTTTGCAATGTCTTTGGGCAACTTGGGCTTGTACACGCCTTCTAGATCAAGCACCTGCAACTGTAGAAGACAATTGTTCCAAATACACAGGTTCAGAAAGTTTCTTATGTCTTGCCCAGGCTTACTTCCTTGTCGGGTATCGAAGGACAAGAAGGAGAAAACATTCTGGTAGTAGGTTCTCAGGGAAAGTGCAGGTGTTACTGTTACCATGAATATGTGTGTGCCAGATATCTTTTACTTCAAGGTGATCTGCTACCCACGTATTCTGGAAATTTTTGGAACTGCCTCCAAATGTGTGCTAGTGCCAACTTCAGGAATTCTAGATTCAGTGGATTTGAAGATTTGACGCAAACCATCAGGGACACGACATGTTTTGATCTTGCCATTGGGTTTTCTTTTAGCAATTTGAACCATGTCGAGATCTATCAACTCAGTCAAGTACGTTTCTACTACCAGCTCTGGTGGCCATTCTTGGTCATCCCCAAGAGGCACGAGGCCCTCTGCCACCCACAGAGCAACCAATCTTCTTACAGGAATCTCAAAATCAGCCGGAAACAGTTCAAAATAAAATAAACATCTCCTTATATAGGAAGGTAAGTTGGTGTTGACTGCGTCAAGTGTTTCGAACCAAGGGTTTTTATATTCATTAAACTGCTCTAGTACCTTCCTCTACTCTGTAGTCACATCTTTACCCGAAAGTAGTTTGCCCATGTTTAGTATTTTCAGTGGTAGTCCCGCATTTGGCTGCAATTTTTCTCCCATCTCTTGTAGCTTTGGTTCTGAGTTCATTGTCACACTAAACAGAATCCAACTATTTTCATCATCTAATAAACGTAAACGGTGAACAAAGAACGACCTAGTACCTGCTCTTTGCTCTTCAATTGCGTTGCTGGTGGTAATAAGAAATCGACGTGTATGGCCTCCCTCAAGGTATCCCGGACATGGGGAGTTGAGTTTGGAGGTCGTCAACAACAATGAGATGCAGCCAAGGTTCTGAGTACGACTTGTGTTGTCCTCCCATAATTATTTTGGCAGCCTTGGCAATTTCGTTTTTAAGCAGTTCGGCTGTAGATATAACACAATCGAAATGAGATAGGACAGCTTTGTTTGTAGATATGAACTTGGCCAGTTCTGTCTTGGCCGTGCCTTTAGTTCCAACTATTGAACAAATGCACCGGTGTTTCTCATCCGACAGTAATTGGGCCATCAAAAAGTACATGCCTTCATAAAACCCGACCATTGTGATTCATAGGTAGTTGTGTCTTTTTACACGTTGAGTCAGGCCATATGCTTTACTACTTCTCCAGACATCTTTTATTTTTTTCTTATTTTCTTCATATTGTACATGATGTGAACACGCCGATTTCAAGACGTTGATTAGTATGTCATATGTTTTGATTCATTTTGTTTGAAATATAAGCTATAATTGTTTTACCTTCTTTTGGTTGGAGAATGTTGCCTTAAGGATTTGAGAGTGGATCTTATATATTAGTTCATCTCCCGTCTTCAAATACTTTTGTCACGTTTGAACAAATGACCTAACTTTCTGTCACAATTCAATCTAATAAATTTTTGTTTAAAAAATGACAAGTCATTCAAATGCCTAAAAATCAAGAAACTTCTAGTGTCACAGTTCAATCTAATCGACTTCTTTTATTTATTGTTTAAATAGGTGAGGATGTGATATTGAAATTTTATATTAATTTTTAATTGAAACTTAAATTGTAATAATAATTATATTAATGTTTAATTATATGAGATGTGGTGATAATACATGAAAGTTTCTATCCGTACCTAAAATTACTGCTAGTAATGGGTCGAACACGAAAACAAAACCCAAACTTGTTTTTTTCTTTTCTTCTTTTCCATTTTTTATATAATTAATTTTTTAATTATCTTTAAATAGAAACTTCTATCTCTTTAATTTAAATTAATTAGAAAAAGAAAATTAATTCATTTATTATTTTTTTTTGTTTTTTTTATATAAGACATGTTATGAACATATATACTCTTTATGTGGGCAATTCATTCCTTGACTCTCAATTTTGTTAGTTTTCTGAGTCTTGTTTCAAATTCTCTTGCGCAAGAGATTATTAGACTTCATTTGCTTGTGATGTTGTCAATCAATACATTGCTCTTGCTTTGTTTCTTGAATTCCTTTATTCATTTCTAATTTTTTTTAGCATATTCTGCTTCATTCTTTAGCTTTTAGTCCTGAGTCTTCCGGTTGTTTCAAATTCTGTCCTGAACAAGAAACCAAAATTCATTTGCTTTATGACGTTGAACTAGTGATTAATAAGTACAAGTTAGATTTTTATTTTCAAAGTTTGGTCTCTTGAATTTTTTTAACTTAGTATATTGTGCTTCATTCTCTAATATTTAGTTTCCATTAATAATATTCCACACGTCTTCATAACTAAAACCAGGGGAATAATATTTGAATTATTGTTCTTCGGTCTCTCAAAGAAGATAAATATAAATATAAAACCAAATTTTAATTTCGACATTTGTAAATTATAGATTTTTTCATATCACCATTAAACACTTTGACTATCTTTTCTCTTTATTCCATCCATTATCTCTCCATGGAACTCATGGATGGCTTATCGACAAAATCTACCATTTTAAACTCGTGCATTATAGAAAATGCAGCCTTCAAATATTAAAGAAAATTCTATATAATATTTTGTACGCAAAATTATCAGATTATCTAAATACTTCTTTAGTTGGATAATGGTGTGATATTACAGTTTTATATTAATTCTTAATCGAAAAATAAATTTTATTAATAATTGTATAAATTTTTAATTAAATAAAATGCGGTGACAATACATAACAATGAAAATTTCTAATTACTTTAACTTTTAGTTAGGTTTTGATTGAATTTATGTTGAATGCATTGAAAGAAACATAGATTTTGATTTTGTACACTATTTTACTGCACTTCTGTCGTATTACGATTATACTATATTTATGATTATACATGTAATATAAATTGTACATACCATGTAAAATTATAAAATTCGATGATTTTACTATTTAAATCTCGATTTTGACTAGATTCTAAAAGATATTTTCACAAACACTTTGTACATTTTCTGATTTTCTTTTATGACTTTTATCAAACAATGTCTTTTTGCATAGTTCAGTATCTTTTTACTAATTTTTTCAACTTTTTAGGGTTATTTTTTCATTTTTAGATTCTAGCATTAGTCCTGCTTATTGATCTTTGGTTCCTGTATCCTTTGTTTCACGTTCTCCTTCGGAGTCAGAGTAAGTTCAACGGCAAAGATACTGATGGAAGATTTAAGCATCACTCTTCAAGACTCCACAGTAATATATTGTGATAATAGCTCGTCATGTGAATCTCATATTTCATGTACCATGTACGTAAAAAGCACATCGAGATAGATCGTCACGTACGAAAGAAACTCTAAATTGTATGCAAGTACTACACAACTTGGATAATTAATTAAGAAAATCAATAAGAAAAAGAATCCGTTAATGAAATGTTAATCGGGATTGATTGAGAACTTGAGTAAAGAGTAAACCTTTTTTATTTTATTTTAGATTAGAATTTTTTTTATCGAATTTGATAGAATTTGAAAATGAAAGACCTTTGTTTTTTTTTTTATTTTGTATAAATACTTGAGTCGGATGAGAGGAAACCTTCATGTCCGATTTTGAAAGAGGGAGATATTATTGGATTGGATCCTATCTAAATTTTTCATTTGCTAGGCCAGTAGTTAAAAAACCTGTGCTTTGCGTTATGCCCAGGTTTTTACTCTTGCATGCAAGTCGGGAATTTCAGTATACAATGATTCTTTTGTGAAATTCTCTGTTTTAGACTTCAATTAAAATTATTTTAAACATGTTTGCATAATCATTCCATATGTCCATAGAAAATTACATGATACACATTTGATGTGAAGGCCGTTAAGTAGTATATAAGTAGTTTATGCTGCAAAACACCAGTTTCATGCGTGAATTTAGTAGTTTGGTGTAGTTTAGTGGTTCTGCATATGTTCCACGCATTCTTATACTCATTCAAACATTTTCCCACATGCATTGCATAATGCTTAGTTTTAGTTCTGAGAGACATTTTGACAAACATTTTGTACATTTTCTGACTTTCTCGTAAAACTTTCATCGAACAGTTTTTTTTTTCTTCATATTTCCGCATCTTTTTACTAAATTCTAGCAACTGGGTCATGTCCCATTAATTATTCCATGATTTCGTACACCTTCACCATTCATCTCGCATCATTCTAAAATCATTTGCACATAGATTTGAACATTCCATTCACATTTTACACTTAGATTCTAAAAAATTTTCTACATAATTTCTAGTATCATTTTCATATTTTTGCATGATTTTCTTTTGTTATTCTAGACTAGTTGTTGTTTACATATTCCCTCACTTGATATGGTTATTTTTTCATTTTCACATTCTAGCATTAGTTTTTCTGATTTTTAGTTTATGCATTTTTGTTTAGTTTTGATCATTATTCAATCTTAATTGGTATATTTGAATCATGGCCGTGGCATCAATTCAGTCTTGAATTCAGTTTTTCACCTTAGTCCAGATTTAGAAGTTAGGTCTTCTAGGTTTTACAATTGCAGGGATTTTCGTTCTACAATTATTCTTTTGTGAAATTTTCTGTTTTAAATCTCAATTGACATTGTTTTAAACCTATTTGCATAATCATTCCATCATTCAATCCATATATACATAGAACATCTCATGATATAAATTTTCTGCATAAGCGGTGAAAGATGTGAAGTAGTTTCTGCTGCATAATACTGGTTTTATGTGTGAATTTGATTGTTTAATGGTGTTTAGTGATTTTGCATATGCTTCATGCATTCTTGTAAACATATTCCCACCATCTACATTGCATAAATCTTAGTTTTAGTTCTCAAAAAGCATTTTGACAAACACTTTCTATATTTTCTAATTTTATCTTAGGACTTTCCTCAAACAGTTTATGTGTGGATTTGATAGTTTAAAGTAGTTTAGTGATTATGCATATATTTCATGCATTGTTTCACTCTCATCGAGTTGCGGAATGCTTTGGTTAAGCAATCATAGGAATTGGGGAGTGGATCTTATCTACCGGTTCATTTCACATTTTCAAACATCTTTAAGCCTAACACACTAAAGGTGTCTAAAGACCTTGTATCACAAAATTACAATTTTGTACGTAAAATTATAATTTTGTACGCAAAATTATAATATTATATACGCATCTCTTTAGTTAGGTGATGGTGTGGTATTGCACATTTGCTTTAATTTTTAATTGGAAAATAAATTTTAATAATAATTGTATTAGTTTTTAATTAGACGAGGTGACAACACATAACATGTTGAGGAATGCAAGAATGTTCTGGTTAAGCAATCATAAGAATTAGGGTTAGATCTTATCTACGTTTCATATAAGGTCTTCAAACACCTTTAAGCCTGACACACAATAACATGTAGTCTAACCTTGTGTCACAATTCAATTTAATTTAGTTATGTTTGAAAGATGATCAAGCATCCAAATGTCTCAATTATATGTTGTATCTTTTTGTTAAATATCCTTTATTGTTGTGAAATAGAAGACACATGTGCTGAGATGGATGTGCTTATTATATTCTAAACAAATGAACTTTGCAAAATGATAATTGAACTTGGTGAATGTGTTGAACTATCAACAATTAAAGGAGAAAGAAGCAAGTTTGTGGTGTTTGATGTCAATAGGCTAACTAACTCTCTGGTGTCTTTAGAAGCGAAAAATAAATGTCAAAAGAATGAAAATCGGAAATTATACTAAACGTTTGGGTGACGATGTTGTGCCATGCAGCAAGCCAATGTAGTGAATGTAGTGGGCTTAATCATGGTAAGCAACGTAGTTTAGGGGTGAGTTGCTAATCCGTGTCTGGCTTTTAATGACATAATTAGATATCACCGAACAATTTGAGATTTCACAGGTTCGTCAAGACTTATAGTCAGCTAAATTTGTTTTGGTCAATGTGCTTCAACTTCTTAATTACTCATTTTAACTTGGTCATTGTGGTTGGTTAGCAGCAAAAAGTTTGAAGAATCCTTTCGGCCTCCCCTAAACCTCAGACCAAATTATTCCTATTTCTCATACGACTTGGTTGAATAGCTAGATGAAGGGTATAAAGTTAGGTTGATGGTTGAATCTACTCCTGTGTCATCCTATCTCAAATGGTAATAGAAAATGAAAGGATACAAGATGTTTTCTTTGTACAACATGGATTCTATCTGTTTTCAATTTTCGTGATATGTTGTATATTCTCATTAAATGACCTTTTATGCTTGTCCAACGGAATATGACTAATTAGATTTTAAGACATGTGTGTTGAGATCGATGAGTTTTCGCAATCTCAAAGGGATGAACTTTGCAAAATGATAACTGGGTGAACGTGTTGAACCATCAGTTATTAAAGGAGAAAGAAGTATATGGTGTTTTATGCTAGTAGACTTGCTAACTCTATGGTGTCTTTAGAAATGGAAAAAGAAATGGTCCAAAGAACATGAAAATTGGAAATTATACTAAATTATACTATCGTGCAATTTTTTATGGACAAAACTGCAAAAGTTTCATGTGCAAATTTTTGTGGACAAAACTGTAAACCGTCATATCTAATTTTTTGTGGAGAAAATTGCAAACCCTTTCTACAATTTTTGTTTGCAAAAAATTGAAAAAATCTCTTATTATACACCATTATCAAAGTCCCCCATAAACCAAGGGACATATTAAATTATAATTGTCTATTTTATTGTCTTCTACTTCAATGATGATTTTCCTTTAATGGTTGGGCTTGAGCATGTTGATTTTTTTTTCGACACTATATATTTGCAATGTCATACATTTCCTTCTTGTATGATATATCAATAATTTCATTGAACTTGCAATTGATGTCTTTGGCAATATAATTGTACTAAAGAGAGAGAAGAATCTATTTATTTTCTTGCATAGGCATCAACAAAGGAGTGCCCCGAGATCATGAAGTGCAAAAGACAACAAAGCCTATAAAAGATTGTGCACGGGAGATGGAGTTCTTAATAGAAGGAATTGTCATTATTTATTGGAGCACTGAGGTAGAGTTTGACCAAAACCTTTTAATTTGGCATATTGCTACTGACCTTTGCCATTATATATATAGATGTGAACTGCTCATTTAAATATTAAAAAAAAATACTATATAATATTTTGTACGCAAAATTATAATATTGTACATAAAATTATATATTATCTTAGTACTTGTTTAAATGGGTGAGGATGTGATATTGAAGTTTTATATTAATTTTTAATTAAAAATTAAATTTTAATAATAATTATAATAATTTTTAATTATATGAAATGTCGTGACAATATATAATAATGAAAATTTCTACTCACACCTAAAACAACTAGTAAAAATAGTCGAACCACAAAAACAAAATCCAATCTCTTGTATTTTTTTTTTTCTTTTTTTCTTTTCCATTTTTTATAATTATTTTTTTAATTTTCTTCAAAAAGAAATTTCTATTTTTTAATTTAAATTAATTAGAAGAAGAATTTTTTTTTTCGTTTTTGTG
>Ga0214542_1010610_pt1 | contig 13306 bp, 5 predicted proteins | sample CNSS1metaG_FD_160096 | JGI IMG/M metagenome (GOLD analysis project Ga0214542, IMG submission 160096) | Root nodule microbial communities from cowpea collected in UCLA plant growth center, Los Angeles, California, USA - CNSS1 | ecosystem: Host-associated > Plants > Roots > Nodule | place: USA...
ATTTGAAAAGAAAATTTTGTTATTCTATCCGACTTTAGTGTTATTATTTCGCCTGAAGGATATACCTTGTCTCTCGGGAAATTTTTGATCAAACATAAATAATATATATATATATATATATATATATATATATATATATATATATATATAATATTATAAAATTTAATTATAATATAATTAATATATTAAATTTTGTATACGAAATTAACATTTATTTGGTATAAGTCACATGTTAAAATACTGTACCTATAATTTTTAATTTTGTACTAAATTTGTATTTTTTTCCCTTTTCATTAATTAGTGCATTTTTATATAACTTGGGGTGGTATATGTAAGGCCCCCTTTTTATTTCTGCCCTAAAGTTAGTGGGCTGTCCTTGTAAGTGGGCCTAAGGCCGGCCCAACAAATAAAATCACTAGGTCTGCCCTAAACATTTCACTTCTTCGCATTTTCAGAAAAACTATTGTCCTTGTCTTAGAGCCGCAACCGCCTTTCACTTCTGCTAGGGTTCCGACGTTCTTCCGATTCACGTTCCGTCTTGGCCATTGTTCTGCTCACATAAGTACCTTTAACCCTTACCGCCTCTGTTTCGTATAGCTTTCACAGTAACAGTGGAGACTCTTTTATAACTCGTTTCATCCACTGTTCCAGTGCGAATCGGGTTCTAGAGCTGCCGTGCTCCTTGTTCTGTGCCGGAAGACCTGTACGGACCCATTTCCAGGTACAGGAAGTTAGGGTTTCAGGTTTAAGTTGATTTCTGGTCTATTCTTGAGTTTGCTTGATGCTGTATGGTGAAATTATTGTGTTTGGTGCGTGGAATACCCTATATGGTTGTTTGGATCAAAAATCGTATCTACTGCAGGTGAATCCAGGGTGAGACCTGGTAATCTCGCCCAGGCGAGTCGGACTCGCCTAAGCGAGTCTGGCGGAGGCTTGCCAAAGCCTTTTTCGCCCAAGGTCGCCCAGGCGACCAGCTCTTTCATTTTGAGCGAACAGGCAACTCGCCCAAGCGAGAGGGATCTCGCCTAAGCGAGATCCAGTGCGTGCTCCTGCCCCCTTTTTGAGCCCTCGCCTAGGCGAAGAGGGACTCGCCTGAGCGAGCACGTCTCGCTTGAGCGAGATCCTTCCGTCGTGAGCGAGGGGCTGGGCGAGGCAGTGTGCTGTTTGGATGTTTGGTTGTTCCTGGATGGTTAGTATTGGTTTGGAAATGAATGGTATAATGAGAAATATGTATATAATGGGATGTTATGTATGCTTGGCATGATTCGTGATTTGTGTATGACGGGTTGGGTATGATCTTGGCATATGAAATGAATGAGTGGTTTGGAACTAAAGGAACATGGTATTGACATGAGAGGAGACCCTAGACTCCTGGGGTGGTGATGATCAGATGTATGGATTCAAAATGTGATGCGTATGAGGAATAAATCTCATGAATGGGTATGGAATTGTAAACACGATTTTGATGTTCTTCTACTGTTGTTTTATGAGTGTTGGTCCGTGTCAGCGTGTAATTCCTTGGGGTCTCTAGGTGAGACCTCCAGGACTACGCTTCAGTGGTCGGGACGTAATTCCATGGCCCTTGTTAGTGGGTGTCCATGGTGGTGCCCCATCTGTATAACTAGGTAAGGATTCAAGGTAAGGTTGCATCCTGACACTCTGAGGAGCCAGTTAGTCTCACCTAGAGCGGACTGACTCCTGTGGTGAGAGTAGCAGGAGGCCTGAAATCCAGTAAGGGCTAACCTTGTGGTGAGGGAAATTTGATTCATCATAACACTTGTATTACATAGCTCAGGATCGAGCAACTCAGGGTCGAGCAGAGGTATCCACCACAAGTGCAAGCATCCGCTGAATCCGACTAAGTTATACGTATCCGGATGAGTCGAGTCGAGTCGTAGTGTATTGAATGAAGAGTCATGACATGCTTGGTTATTATATGGATATGGGATGATGATAATGTATTTGACTGTTTGATGAATATGTGTTGGCTCTAGCTTACCCGTTTTGTTGCATGGTTGTGTTATGTGGCTGTTCTTCTTGCGATGATCATCAATTTGATTGATGGGAGCAGATGGGCGAGGTTCTCGTGGTCAACAAGGGAATGGCGAGTCTGCTGCTTAGCCATCTGGGCTGGAGTTGTTCTATTCACTATTTATTTAGGGCTACGGCCCCTGTATCGTTTTATGCTTTCTCACTCTACACTCTTTGTTAGGATCGTATATGGTTTATGTTGGCATTGTGGTGTGCCTAGGTTGTAGGGGTTGTGTTGAGGACCCCAAGACTACGCTACTATACTTTTATCGCGTGACGCTTCCTTTAATTTCGTCTAATAATTAAATGGGACGTTACAGTATAAATTTAAGGGAGAAAAAGGTTTGTATAAGCTCTTAAATATAAATTGTGATAAAAGGGTGAAGCTTCCATGATGATTAAATACCTTTTACATTTAAGTTAATTTTCAATTAGTACACAATTACTTGTAAAATTATGCCTCAAACAAAAAAAAAAAAAAAATCAACAATAGTTGCTCTTCTTTCCCTTACATAAATGTAGCAATAGTTATTAGATAAATCCCACCAAAGGATAAAAATTTATGATTATTAGTATTTCCAAATTTTCACTTGCTAGTTTCATTGTTACTTGAGTTGAGTTTTTGCGAGAGAATATACCAATCATTGGCGGAACATGCATGTGATTAAGGGAGCCATGGCTCCCAAAACTCTTTAATTTTATTTTTTATATGTAATTTATGTATTTTAAAATTATATTATATATATATATATATATATATATATTAAGTTTTGAAAAGTTTTTATCATTTTATTTATATATTTTTATTGTTTAAAAAATAAAATAAAAATCAATTTGATGGATGTTCGTTAATAAAAAAAATGATTGTGCTTTACATAAAGGTTTTTTTTTTCAGTAAATTATCAAAAAAGTATGAAAGTAAAAAGAAAGATAAAAAGATAATTGGAGAAGAGATTAAAGAACAGAGATTGAGAAATGTATTATTACAATATATCTCATAAATCAAGATTAATATTCTATTATGATTTATGTATCTTAAATTTATGATTCTCTTATTCCTATTAGGATGTTTTTCCTAACTTCAGTGTTTCCCAAATTAGTATGAACCCTAATCAAGATTTTAGGAATTTTTTATGAAATTTGCAGGAACCCTGATTATAGTTTTCCTCATATTAGTATAATTATAAATTATGAAATTTAGGGATTTTGTATTTTCAGTTTAAATTTGTAAAATTTTATGAATGTATCTGAGTTGCGTTACAAATTTTGTTACTCATAATAAATTAGTTGAATAGTCTTAAATCAAAATAGAAAGCAAAAATATTAGAAATTGAAAAGTACATCTGTTAATCGATGTGAACAAATAATTTAAGTAGAGGAAATGAAAAGTTCATTTATTTTAATTAATAAGAATAATTTATATATAAAAATTTTTAATTGGCACTCCTAAAATTTTTATTCAAGTTCCGCCACTGATACCAATAAATTGTTGATAAAGAATATAATGAATTAATATGTTATCTCCAACTTAAAATTTCATTTAAATAGTTTTTTTATATTATTTAATATAAAACTAAACTTATACTTTAAATCCTAACAAGTTGAATAGATAGGTGATAATTTTTTATTATAAAAATGATAGAGTATCAAGTTTGATTGAGTCATTACACACTAGGATGGTTGAAGTGTACTCTTTGTATAAACAACTTCTTTTATTTCTCTTCTATAAATAACTTTATATGTAGTTATGGCTTAACTTTGATATGCAGACACCTTTTAAGCAAGTTTGTAACTTGTAAGTTGAGGTAACCTATGAATTATTAAACTATAGTCTTGTTTGGAATAAATTATTTGCACATGTTTATTCTATAACTTAAATTGTGCAACATCCCATGTGAAAAATTACAAACTGCAAAATATTATCCTTTTTGAGTAGAAGATATACCTCAAATACACACAATGCATATTTGAGTGTAAGCATTAGATTGTAATTGTTTTACTTAGTTTTTCCACATAAAGAAGGGATCGCAATATGATTTATTGATTGTAATGTTTACATAATAGGATTAAGGGAATCATCCGTGTAGAATGTCTCATCAAATTGTGCTATTTCCTTAGGGTTGATGATTTATTAGTACAACACAAAAACAACACTTGTGCAAAACAAAAACATAAGGTAGTGGGTGAAAGTGTGTGGCTTTGTGGTGGGTGGTCCATCTACTCAATCAGAAACATGTGGGACATAAATGGAAATAAATAAAAGAAAAAGATTTCGGAATTTGGGAAATGGTGGGGCCCACTATGAAGAACGGTGTTGCTGTGGCTGCAACTTTCATGCTCCCACTCCAGCTCGACGCCAAATACGTACACTCATCATTTATTGCAGTATTTTCTACGCTTCTATGTCACGACATTTCTTGAAATTGAAAAAACACAAAATACCCTCACAAAACTGTTTTTTTTTTCTCTCAAAATAATATTATTTTATTAAATAAATTTGCTTCGCAGGAATTTTTTTATAAGTAGAAAACATTGCTAGAATTTACTTTTAATAAATTGTAAACATTTTATGCAGTTGAATGAAAAATGTTATAGATGCAAAATTTAAAATACTTTTTTATAAGTCAACAGGTTTCAATAAATTTTGTATGCTTTTAAAATTTCAAAATAAGAATAAATCTTAAAACATGACTATTTATTTATGATAATTTTTTTCTGAAAAATGTTTGCTAAATATCGAAAATAAAACATGAATTTGATACCAAAAGTAAACATTGTTAATGCTGGTTTTAATTAGAACAGAGATTTCATCTTAATAATATGCATACTAAAAACATTTTATGTATTATTATTAGGTTTCATTGATTGAAATAAAACCGAGTTTAATTAAAAAATAATTTCATCCGTATCTATATGAGTTGAATCTAGATTGTGTATTCATTTAACTCTATTGAACACATCTTCTTTTGTAACGAAGAAATCTCTCCGGAATGAAATTTTACAGGAAAAATAAATTATTATGTTTTTTGTTGGATTGTTATTAGGTTTCTTTTAATTACACTTTTACTTTTGTTGTTTATTAAAAACAAATACATATCTAAAAAGGGAAAAAAGAAAAAAGAAAAAAATGCAAGTATGTATAATGATATTACTAATGGAAAAAGAGATCAAGAAAAATAATAGATGTTAAATATTCTTCTTATATATAAAGAGGTGATTATTATATAACTCGAAAATTTGACTGTAAAATGTATTAGCATAAATTGAATAAGTTAAAAGAAAACTATTTCAATAAGTTAAAAGTACTCATAATATCCATGATATAAAATTTAAATAGATATTCACAAATATCAACTACTCTCTAAATGTAATACTATAAAGTTTTCTCATCGTTCAAATATAAATTAAAATTAAGCCTAAACAATGTATTCGAAATACTCTTCATAGTTTTCTAAAAATCAGAAATTAATAGAGACATACTCTTTAAAGCAATTATTACAAAAATTGTCTATCTGATACATTTTTAATTTATTAGTGTAAAAACATGCTTTCCGTCAAAGTATTCTATATAAATTCTTAATTTATTTATAACATTTTATATTTGTATATTGCCAACCAGAAATCATCTAATATATTTTAGAGTTTAATTTATGTAAACTCACAATATAAAAAAGTTGTGTACATATAGTAAAAAGTTAATATATTTATGATAGACAAATTAGGATTGAATGGCAGTATAAAAATATTTTAATTAAATTTTATTTATTAAAAAGTAGTTTTAGTAATATAATTTAATTAGAAGTAGGAAGAATATTTGATATCTTAGAATACAATTCCATTTTTTTATTTCATTTGGTTAATTCTAAAAGCTAAATATTAGGGGTATGCATTAGATTTGAGGAGCAAAGGAAGTTTATTCGTTGGATAAATCAACTTCACGGGCCATATTGATGAACCATTGATGCTACCTTTTCCAACCATATGTCTCCAACATGAGACTTTAATGCGTCTTTTTCAATTCCCATGGCTACACCCATCAAAACGGGTCCATGCTCATTTTGTTGTTTGATCATGGGTAGTTGGTAATGGTTGTTGTCGAATTTCCAACACTAATTGTTGTGATTTTTTTAGTTTGTTCGAATTTATGAAGTTACCACATTTTAGATTCAGTATGATTTAAAGAAGGAAATTAAGTTTTTGTAAGTGATAATGTATCTCAATCTTCCGCTTGGTTTGGTTATGATTGAAGTGCTCGCAACCTTCGGTTAACGTTTCCCAAGTGTTTGATGCGGGACTTAATAAAACCTCTTTTCTATTTTTGGTAGTTAACTTTTTGTTAGAGTTGTTATCAATATATATATATATATATATATATATATATATATATATATATATAATATACTTTCTATCTTCAATAAAGTTTTTCCTTTCTCTCTTTTTCTCTTTTGCCTTCCCTCTGACTTTGTGCTGGTCTCTCTGACTTTTGTATATAGCTGATGGAAGCGTGGTTTAGGATCGTCATAGGGAACTTTTGATGGAATCATGCCCAAGACCTTCAAAGAGATCTCAGATTAGCTTCAGATCGTAGAATATGAACTCTTTTATAATTTCTGTAATGTTTTTGTTTGGGCTTTTTCAGACCTTTTGTTGTTTCGGCCCATAGTATATAAGCCATTGTGAGACACATTTGTAGGCAGATTTGAGTTTTATGAAACAACGAGTTTTCTCTCAAGTCTTAAGGTTCTCCTCAGAACCACCGATCCTTATCTTTGAATCTCCGATTCAAAGTGGCGAATCTTCCTCACTTTTCTTGGAATCTCCTCCAAGTGGCGTGAATTCCTCCCGTTTCGAAAACCCCCAAATCGACGTCCTCCATTTTTTTCCCATTCATTCTAGGGTTCATATCCATTTTCGTTCTAGACGAATTTCACCCCAAATCCGAGGCAATCCTTCATCATTTGGTAATTAGAGCTCAGTTAATTGTTCTTTTGAGATTGGTCTCAGATTTTTCGTTCTCCTATTTGTTTCGCGGGTTGGGGTCTGGTGTTATGTTGCATTCAACGTATGCGCTCTTTCTCATTCACTGAAGCACGTATGTTACCTTCGATGTTTTCGTCCAACTTGCTTGGTCTTTTCTTCTACTCACGGTGATTGTGTTGACGGCTTTTAGCACTTGAGGCTGCATTTGAGTTGTTCAATTGGTGGTGGGTTGCATTGTTTCTATTAGCGTACATGGTTGTTGCTGTCTAGATTCATTTGGATGCTAATCATTTTTCGGTGCTGCTATAAAATTACCTTTGGAGTAGTTGCATACCACTTGATTGAGAAATTTCCCCAATGGAAAATTATAACTGTGAAAGTGTAGTTTGAGGAGGCTGATTGAGGTGCGAATATAATTGACTACTTCATGCTAGTGGGTGTTTGTTTTGTGCAGAATTAGAAGCCACTTCAGGCTTAAGGTGTTTTGTCTGAATCTATGGCGATTGGAGACAAATTAGTCAGTAGAATTCGATGCATACCAAGTGTTTGTGAAATTGATTCAGTGAAGATAAATTATGAATTTGAGGTGGGTTGTGACAAGTGTTGCGGAGATTGGCCAAGGTCGAGGTGTTAGCTCAAGAGGTTGGCCAAGTGGAGAAGATGTGCTAAGCTTCTTGTATCAAATCTGTTGATTGAGGTGGCTGTTTGTAGTGAAATGTGTTAAGCAACTGACTTTTCTTAAAGGTTAGTTTGTTTAAATGGCAAAGCTGCAATAGGATTTGCTTCAAGCGATGCAACAATGTTTGTTCATCAGCTTTCTTTCATCGGTGGCAGCACACTCAAATTGGCTAGTGCTTTGCGGGTTCAATATAGCAAGCCAACTTTGAATCCTGGGCATGGTGGAAGTAGTTGAGTTTTCAAGTGGAACGTGTTGGAGCTAGACTGACACGTCGTAGAAGCACCTAATTTTTGGTGGAAATGCCACACTACTGCAACCATTCAATGTAGTAAATTTTTTGAATTGATGGCAGCCATATTTGATTTCAGCATTTTGACAGCAGCTTGCTTAACCCACTCCCAATTCTCCAACAGAGGAAAATTTTGACCACAACAATGCCAACCATTGCAAGTCTCGTGTTGCAAGCGGTGGCAATTCAATAAAGCAAAAAGCAGTCTGATCTATTCAGTGGTAGTTTTGGTGAAGTAGCTTGGACTTCTTTCAGTGCACAATTTAGAGTGTTCCAAGCGGTGCAGATTGGGAAATGGATGCTGCTTTCATTGTTGCAGAATATTTGGGGTTCTGGCAGCTTGGAGTTTGAGTGACTGCAGCTAAGTGGTGTGATGTTTGATTTGGTGCAGTCGTAGTAGCTAGTTTGTTGAGGCAGTAGAGTAGCGTGAAGTTGGGGAGACATGTTGAGTTGGTGAATTGCTGCCACATGAAGCCTGGACCCTTTGTTAAATTCTTACCATTTGACAGCCTATTTGGTGCAGAGTTATTTTGAAGCTAGCTGGATTGGTAGGCTATAATAGCCAACTTGAAGCATAGCATAGAATTGGAGTTGGTGAAGCGATGTAAGTTAGTTTGGTGTGCCAGTTGAATTGGTTCAGGCCTGCCTTAGTTATTTTGTGCAGTAGAGACATGTTTGACAACATCAATTGCAAGTTAGTGCAGTAAAAATTGTGTAGCAGTTGGACTAAATGCAAGAAACTTGCGATGTGCAATATTAGTGTTGTTGAAACGATGCAATTTGGCAAGTTTTTGGTGTAGTAGATGCCTGTTCGAATCTGCCACATGAGTTGTTTGAATTTCCAAGGTTGGATGCTAAAAGCAAGTGCCAAATAAATAGCTTGGACTTTATTCGGTGCCACCCATATATGCTTTTGGTCCAGTCGGTGCAGCAGATTGCAAGAGGTGTTAAGCAAGACCGCTTGTCTCGAAAGTGCGTGTTCAGCTTGCAAAGTTGTGCACTAGGTGTTGCTTCAAGCGGTGGAATTAGAAATCGTAATGCAGAAAAGTTTGCCTCATCATCCAATCCACTGGTGCAACGCTAGAAGGAGCTTGAGGTGTTGTTCTTGAAGGGTGGAGTTTGGAAAGGTGAACTAGTGCAGTAAAAAAAAAAGGCTGGCCAATCTAACCAAACTTGTGGTGTGCTTCTTTATTAAGCTGGAGGTGTTATTCCTTGATCCATCAAATACTTTGTGGCAGAGTAGAGATGCCAAGTGGTGCTATGATTTTATAATTTGGAAGGGTGCCCTGCCACATTCACGTTAAATTTGATTCGACTATTGTTGATGCGGTGCAGATTGGATCCAAGTAGTGTGCAAATTGGGAAGTGGAATTTGATTTGGTGCAGTGGCAATAGCCAAGTACGTGTCCTCACCACAAGGTCTCTCTAGTATTCTTGGTGGCAATTTTGTGGCAACAATTAGTTTGTCCCTTTGGTGCAGTAAAACGGTGCAAAGTGAATGTGCAACCATCATTCCAGATTTGTTTTGGTCCAATTGTTGAAACAACAAACCCAGCCATATTTGATTTAAGCATTTTGGCAGCAACTGGCCCATTTTTGGAGCAACTAAATCTGTTTTTACGTGTTGCATTTCATGGTGATAGTTGAGTGTTTGGTGATAGTTAGAAGCTGCAACATTCTATTTCAGCCTTCAATGTCTGGTGCAGCAGAAACACAATTTGTTTAAACCAACTTGGACAACAACCACCGTCCTTTAGTAAGTTGGTAGCGATCAGTGTCGTTCTCTTTAGGTTTAGTGGGTGGTAGCCTTTTCAGTTTGTATTGGCAATAGAGTAGCGTGAAACTGGAGTTAGAAGTGGCTGGAACCATCACGCAAGGTGCAGCCAAATCTCAAGCGGTGCAGCCAAGTGAAATTATCACAACAATAGCATTCGGTGCAGGGTTACAGTTAGTGCAGAATTGAAATTGGCCTTGTCTTTAGTGTGTTTTTTTAGTGCAACACGAGGTTCATCAGTTTGGCGTTCATTATGCACTTTGCTATCACTGCTCCATCGATGGGATTCTAAAGTTGTTGTTGTTATGATGGATATACATGGTGCCTATTGTGCTTATTTCTGGGTCAATATTCTTGTGAGTATAAGTCTCTTTTCTTGAACTTCTAGCTTTGCTTGAGTCTATTGTCTATCACTTTTCCTTTTGAGTTTGATTTTCCTTGGATTCTTGTGTTGTGGGACAATGTACATCGGGCTAAGTTGTTGAAAGTATTGCTTGTAGGAGTTTGAATTATCCATCACAATTTAACTTGAGTATTTTGTTTCACACTTCCAGTGGTAATTCTAAATACTTTGTTTAGATTACTCTTGTCTTTTAAAGTGCTTTTCTCGTTGTCAGGGTCTTAGTTTGTCACATATTCAGTCTCTTTGTTTAACCCTTTCTTGCTTTTGGTGTTTTTTAGTTTGTCTTTAAATTTCCTTGGTTTTGTCTTAGAGTTTTCCTTTCCTTGGCCTCCTGAGTTGAGCTTAGATTCATTACATCTTTCACTTTGATGTTGAATTCTTGATGGGTTGATTGGAGGTTCTTTGAAGAACTGAACAGGAACTTGAGCGCAAGTGAACACTTTGAGAGTGAAACACAAGTGGAATTGACTGTAAACACGTAAGGACTAGTGAGGCCCATTTAATAATTTTATCCCCATTACTTTTGTTAACCACTTACTGTGTTTTGTGTTAGTTCTTGTTTCCTCTCTTTCACTGTAGGAATTAGGAATTCTAAGCACTCCAGAATGTTCCATACACATTCAACCTTGATAGAAAATATCAACTTCATTGTGTCTAGAATTATTAGGTTGAATAGCAAACTTGGGAATCTTAGAAGGAAGCACCATGAAGATAGACAATCATTGCCAAAAGACAAAACAAGTGCTATTAGATGCACCACGTGTGAAGGTTATGGACACAAAAATTATCAATGTCCTAATTGGAATGCAAAGTACATGAATATTCAGGAACTCCAGGATTACATTGTATACTTGAAAGAGGTAAAAAAGAGTGTTAGGCGAAAGCTCAAAGTTAGGCAAGAGCAACAAGCAAAAAGGGAGCATGAAAAGGCGGAAAGAACACTAAAGGAAATGTGGGAAAAAGCAAAACAAAAGAGAGAGCTAAAAGAGAGAAAGGAGCAAGAGCTAAGAGAGCAAGAGAAGAAAAAGCAAAGAGAAAGAAAAGAGCTAGAGATGAGAGAAAGAGAACAAAAGATGAAAGAGCTTAGAGAAAGAAAAGAAAAAGAGCTAAAAGAGCAAGAAGAGAAAGAACAAAGAGCAAAGGAAGAAGAAGAACAAAGAGAGAAACACGAGAATGAGTCTCTCCTCACACCCTTGACATGCATGGTTGAGATGAAATCCTTAAAGGGGGATGATAATGCGTTAAATTGTTGTTCCCATTCACATCATGATTTTTCGTTTTCATTGGGAACACTTACTAAACCCTCTCTTTTTGTCTTAATGCCTAGGAAAGACTTATACATTAATGAGAAATGGCATAAGCAACGGGGTGAGGAAAGGACGATAGAAATGGAAACAACAACATGGGCAACACATGAACCTGCCTTTAATCATCTGCTTGTGTGTTTGTCCTATCCTGAAAATCCTAAGGGATTTCAAGGACACTTTTTTTATATTATGATTACTATGGGTTGTTTTCACTTGTGTTTCACTGTGAATAGTATAATTGTGTTGAAACTCTTTGATGTGTTCTGCATGTTTATCTTTGATCCTGGAGGACAATCTCCAAGCACCTTGATAATAAGAGATTGACTTTTTCCATGATTCCAATCTCATTTTTTTTCTTTATAGCATTTTATTTCTGTCTTTAGATTATTCTGGTTTTGTGTGCTTTCAGCACTTATGTTTGTGTGTTTGGTTGTAGGCAATAAAGAACTAAAATTCGAGGTCGAATTTTCTCCAACCTGGAGGAACTAAAATTCAGCACTTATGTTTGTGTGTTTGGTTGATGGAATCATGCCCAAGACCTTCAAAGAGATTTCAGATTAGCTTCAGATCGTAGAATAGGAACTCTTTTATAATTTTTGTAATGTTTTTTTTTGGGCTTTATCAGACCTTTTGTTGTGTTGGGCCTTTTGGTGTTTCGGCCCATAGCATATAAGCCCTTGTGAGACACATTTGTAGGCAAATTTGAGTTTTATGAAACAACGAGTTTTCTCTCAAGTCTCAAGGTTCTCCTCAGAATCACCGATCTTTATCTTTGAATCTCCGATTCAAAATGGCGGATCTTCCTCACTTATCTTGGAATCTCCTCCAAGTGGCGTGAATTCCTCTATTACACCTACTTTAAGCTTTTTTTCATGCTTCCCGCCATCCTTTATTGCGACAACCAATCCGCTATTCAAATTGCTTCCAACCAAGTATATCATGAACGAACAAAGCATATCGAATTTGATTGTCACCTCATCCGCAAGAAGATTGATTAAACTCCTCCCTATTTCCTCCTCCTCCCAAGCTGTAGACATTTTTACTAAACCTCTCCCCCCATTGACCTTTCATATACATCATTCCAAGTTGGGAATGAGAAACATATATTCCTAGCTTGAAAGGCGCTGATAATGTATCCCTATCTTCTGCTTGGTTCTGATTGAAACGCTCAGCTCACAACCTTCGGTTAACGTTTTCCAAGTGTTTGATGTGGGACTCAATGAAACCTCTTTTCTGTTTTTGTTAGTTAGCTTTCTGTTATCAATTGTTATCAGTATATATATGTACATGTATAGCTTCCTCTTTCACCACATATATACAATATACTTTCTACATTCAATAAAGTTTTTCCTTTCTCTCTTTTTCTCTTTTGCCTTCACTCTGGCTTTGTGCTGGTCTCTTTGGCTATTGCATACAACAAATACTGTGAACTTCAAGAGTAAGATGTGCGTGATGTGTAAAGAGGGAAGTTACAATACTAAGATGATGTTAGTGGTTATCATGGGTTTAAATCTCAAAGTTCCAGCAGGAGATGAAAAAAAGGTCATCTCAGTTATATAATTTCTATTGTGAAAAAAACACTTTTGTGTAGACATGTCAAAGTGAGCCAATCCAGCTCACACGGGTTGGCTCATCACGAGCCGGGTTGAAAATGAGTGAACCCAACCCGGCTCACTTTCTGGTGAGCCAGGAATTTTGTAACCCGGCTCAACCCATCACGGGTTGGTGGGTTAAGTGGGTTGGCTCACCAACCCACCTAAAAAAATTATTTATTTATTTTTTTTAGTATTCAAATATTTAAATAAATTTTTAAGTAACCCCTGAGATAACAATCATAGTAAAA
>Ga0214542_1010612_pt1 | contig 13297 bp, 8 predicted proteins | sample CNSS1metaG_FD_160096 | JGI IMG/M metagenome (GOLD analysis project Ga0214542, IMG submission 160096) | Root nodule microbial communities from cowpea collected in UCLA plant growth center, Los Angeles, California, USA - CNSS1 | ecosystem: Host-associated > Plants > Roots > Nodule | place: USA...
TTTTATATATATATATATATATATATATATATATATATATATATATATATATATATATATATATATATATATATATATATATATATATATATTTCAATTTGAGTTGTGATAAAAAGAAGTGTTTTAGAGATTTTTAATTGATTTTAAACTTCTTACTTTTTATATACATATTGACCATTTTCATTAAATTATTCACCTTAATTTATTACGTTTTATATAATGTATTTCACTAAATTATTCACCTTAACTTATTGCGTTTTATATAATGTATTTAATACTAATATGACTGTCTTGAGTATTAGTTTGATTTTAGGAGGATTTTGGTACGGATTAGTTTGATCTTTTATTAAATATATATTTGAACCAATTATATACACTTAATTTAGTTTAATCAGAACATTTTTTTTTTAAATTAAACTAATAAATTTTTATGATTAGGTTTGGATTGATTTTACAGTTTTATTATATAACTTTTTACTAATATATATATATATATATATATATATATATATATATATATATATATATATAATTTTAGTTTAAATTATATTGTAATATAATATTATACGTTGGAAAATAGTTTAAATATTTATTCCCTAAAAGTATGAAATAATTTGTTTGCACGTTTTTTCCAGTAATTTTATTAAAAAAAATATTGTATTAATTAATATGCGGTAAAAGCTTCAAAAACATTACACTAGTTCCGTTTTATGAATTGAATGTATTAACTTGGAAAATATTAAATAAGTATTTAATGCTACTTAAGAAAATTATTAGTATCATGAAATATATACGTCATATATGTAAAATAATATAATTAGATTTAATGGTGTATTATATTTAAATAATCCAATAAAAGGAATGATAGTGTTTAATCTTGGATGAGACGTTGCATGTTTAATTTATAAGTATTAGTGAACACACAGACGCTGTCGCGCCCGTGTATTCGCATTTTTTAATTCTAAAGAAATTTAAGATCAATAACAAATATATATTTTTTAAAGTAGTTGTTAAATATAAAATTAAAAAAAATATATGTAAAAAGAAAATTTAAATTATAATTTAAGACAAAAGAGATTTGTAGAAAAATGATTAAAAGTAAATTATTTATAAAATAATTAATTTTTAAATAACTAAGGGTAAAACGGGTATTATGAAATGTGGACACAAAAAGAGAAATCCCCTTTATTGTTATGTTATATATATATATATATATGTTATATATATATATATATATATATATATATATATATATATATATATATATAGAAGATTATAGATGTTGGTTTAAATATTCATTTGTTTCTAATTTCCGTCAAGATATTTTGAATTGTTCTCCTAATGCTTTTTTTTTCTCAATTAAATTTTAATTTTTTAAAATTGATATAATTTGATTATTTTTTTATAATTGTATCAACAAAGTTAAAGATATATTTCATTTCTTGTTTTTTTATTTATTTTTTTTTGTTTTTTTTTAATTTTTTTAAATATGTCCACGTATCAAGTCAGTATTGTGACATGTGATGTGATACTATGAGTATGATGTCACATTGTGACAGGAGCATATCATGTGTATAGTATTATATTTAATGCAATATCTATATTTGTTATTTTGTTTCAATTCAGTATCTATATTTGTTATTTTGATTCAATTCAATTCTAAAATTTTTTAGAATGAAACAATTTAGTTTTTCTTCACATTGACCAAATTTAATTTTTACATAAATGGTATACTAATATTTGTTATTTTGTTTCAATTGAGTTCTAAATTTAAAAAAAAAAATAGTAATAATTTTGTTTCTCTCCAAATTAAGATCAAATTTAAATTTTATATAAATAGTATATTAGTAATTTTTATTAAAATTCATATTTTTATTAAATATTTATAAAATTATTTTTAAATCAACTCTATCTATATTATTAGAATATAATTATTATATATATGTTTGATTTTTCTAGTTGTAATTTCTATATTATTATAATATATTCATTAGATTTATGTTTGATTTTTGTAAACTGAATTTTCTAATAATAGTTTATTTTGTTGCCTTACTTATTATTAATAAACATATCTAGTTATAAAAATAGAGCTAATAAAAGTATTCATATAGAGCTAATAAAAGTATTCATTCACCATGGTAAAAGTATTCACATAATTTAGGAATGTCAATGGGGCGGGTAGACTAACTCCCCAGTATCTTATCTGCTGAATAAATATTCGCTTCGTACCCGTACTCATATTCGTCGGATATCCGTTATGTGGGTACCCGCCTATTTTTTTTACATCCGCGGATATCCACGGGTACCCGCGAGTATTTACAAAAATATTTAAAAAAACAAATATTTAACCATGATTAGTGCTTGGATCAACAAGTCCACTCTCTCCATTCTTGAAAAATAAACAAATAAAAAATCACTAACAATTTATATTGTAGTTTATTTTTGAATGAAATATTAAATAAATTATTAACTTCATCAATGTTCACATCTTGCCACATTGTATAAAGTTTCATGTTGTCCAATTTTAATCTAGAAGAGCTGAAAACATAAGAAGTTCATTAAAAATTTATAACAATCACTTAATTAAAATATCTAAGTAAAAGTGTTAATTTCATTACCTTCCATGTTGGTCCAGAACCAGTCTTTGAGACACATCAATGCCTCCACAGTATCTGGAAGTAATCTACTCCGATGGGGAGTAAGAATCCGACCACCATTATTGAAAAAAAACTCATAATTTTTTTTAATATATATATATATATATATATATATATATATATATATATATATATATGAGGGTATTTTCTGAATTAAAGTTTAGCGGGTACGGGTATCCATGGGTACGGATACTATGATACACGTACCCGCTCCATTAACATGCGGATATCAAAAATACTCGTACCCGCAGGTAGCAGGTATCCATTTCTAATATTTGTTTCCTCCTCATTGCGGGTTTTATCCGCGGATACCCACGGTACGAATTTTTTTGACATCCCTACATACATTACAAATATTATATAATTACTAGTATAAACATAGGTGTTGTCGCGCCTATATATATACATTTTTCTAAATATGCATGATATTATATTAATAGATGATGATATTGTAATATTATTAAGTTAATATACAAAATAAATTTATATTTATTAAAAATAAAATGAAATGAATGGAAAAAAAATGATAAAATAGATGTTGATGAATGAGAGGAAAAAATAAGAAAAGATAGACAGTTTTATAAAGAACATATAAAAGTAATATTACGTGTTTTTATTATAATTTTTGGAAAAAACTTGTTTAAATTAATATTTGAAAGAACAAAGGAGTGAATATGAACATGGCGACCACTTAGATAAAATTCTTATATAACAATCAATAATTTAGATAATTTATAAATTAAAAATGATTGATTTTTAATCTTTAAAATAGACACTAATATAAATTATAATTATAATTAATGACTAATTATACTCTAAATTAGTCATTAACATTAACTATTATTAGTGTCTAAATTAGTCATTAATATTATTAATTAGACTCATTTAAGACATTGAATTGTACTTTAATACTATTATTTATTATATTTATTAAATATTTATTATATTTATTAAGCCTTATCCACCCTGATGTGGTCGTAATTAAAAATATTGTGTAGCATTTTACTACAGTTTTGTTTTTATTATAGTTATTAATGCAATACCTTAATTGTATTATCTTTGTCATGAATTAATATTAATATTTTGAGCACTTCAAGAATTATTCAATACAGTGGTCCGTTTTTCTTAACCAGTCTTGAAACTATATCGTCCTTTTGTTAAGGTTCGCAGTATAAGAGACCACAAGCTTAACGTTCATTCCTGAATCAAATTTCCTTTCCCCTATTCTGCAAATAAGAATGGTGGTGAAGGTGTATGGCCCAGACTACGGACACACTAAGGGAGTGATACTGTGTCTGATTGAGAAGGAAGTTGAGTTTGAAACTGTGCATGTTGATGGGTTTAAGGGAGAGCACAAACAACCCGAATACCTAAAGTTGCAGGTTCTTTTTCTTTCTTTCTCTCTGCGATTTTACCCATTTATTCTTTCTCAATGCTTCTTGCTTCTTCTTTTCAGCCCTTTGGACTCTTTCCTGTTATTGAAGATGGGGATTACGTTCTTTATGGTTAGTCCCTTTACCTATTTACATATTTTCTTTATACATAATTTTAAGTTAGAAATACAAGTCTGAATCTAAATCTCATATCGAGTAAAAATAAGAAAGTTAGACACCATATAACTCATAAATTTATTGTCTTAAGGTTTTGGATCAAAAATGGTGTCAGTTCCTTATATATTAGTTGGACTCATATTTCATTAGAGTTTAATATTCAAAGTAATTGTCTGTCTTCTCTTGAAAAACTAAACACATTAACGTAACATAAATGATTGTGCAGAATCTCGAGCAATAATGAGGTATTATGCAGAAAAGTACAAAAATCAAGGGTCAAATTTGATGGGAAAGACAATGGAAGAGAGAGGGCTTGTGGAACAATGGCTTGAAGTTGAAGCGCATCACTATACTCCACCGATCTATAACTTAATAAAAATGTACTTTGGGTCTGTACTAAATGGTGAAGCAATGGACCCAAAGGCCGTTGAAGAGAATGAGGAAAAGCTTGGAAAAGTGCTTGACATTTATGAGAAGAGGTTATCAGAGACAAAGTACTTGGCTGGGGATTTCTTCAGTCTCGCTGATCTTAACCATCTTCAATTTACTTCTTATTTGGTGAATGAAATGGAAAGAGGGTTTATGGTTAGAGAAAGGAAGAACGTGAGTCGTTGGTGGGATGATATTAGCAACAGACCCTCTTGGAAGAAGGTTCTTCAGTCCTACAGAAACGTTTATGATGCGCTTAAGGAGATGAAGTAGCGTCTTAGCTTTTCTTTCACCTCAAACTAAAATGTTTCCTTTTCTTCGTAGTGGTTCTTGGCCATATAATAAGAGCTTAGTGTAACCTATGAATCAAAGCTATGTAAAAGGCTTTCATGGTCAAAATAAAATGTCATTTTAATAGTTTATGTTTCACCGATTGATATCCAATTAGTGTAAACTATAAAGGAACAATTTGGTTTAATTACAAAATAAAGTTGCATTTTTTTTAATCCTGAAAGGTTAAACTAAAATTGATCAGTATAGTAGTTCTTAATTGACTAAAGGTACAACAAACAAAAGAATTTTTTCGTAAAAATATAATGTTTTCTATTACATAATGTAAAAAATCAAAAGAGATCTTGAAATTTGTATGATTTTCATATAACCATTAAGCAAAGATAAGACATACATTTCCATCTATGGTTTTTGGACGAAGCAATTTAAAAAAAAAAAAAATCATTTATTTTAAAATTTTAAAATTTTTTGAAATAGAATGATTGTTTGAATGATGGAATTAAAAGAAAATTAAAATTAAATTTTTTTAAGAAAAGTATTTCAAATAACTAAAATAATAAAATTTGAATTTCACATAAAAATTAAAAAAATTCAAATTCTAAAAATTATGAAATTTCTTATTGATCCAAATGAAAAGAGTATAGCCAATTAAAAAAAGTTAAGACAAGCTGGTTTACGTCGAACGTTAATTAATTTATTTTATTTAAAAAATAAAATTAAAATTCAAGATATTTGAATTATTTTGTTTAAATAAATTATTTAAAAATAAGATATTAATTTAAATATCATGTATTTTAATTTTTTTAAAATAGTTAAAATTTCTTATCCAAATTCAAAGTTAAAGTTTCACTTTTTTTAATTCTCCTTCTTATTATCTCGCTTAATAGATGAAGAGTAGAAAAATGTCCATAATTTTTAGAGAGTGAATCTTGCACTCATTATTATAATTACAAGGCTAGTATTTTGTTATTCCCTTCAAATAACATCTATCATAAGGAAATTGTTTCTCATCAATTGAATTACCTTTTCAGATTTTATTTTCTTTAATTAATAAGTCATGTGTCTTACATATGAGATAAATTACGTTCTCCCATTTCACTCATATGACTCCCTATATATTTATGAACCAACAAACTAGCTAAAGAAATATAATGCACATGATAGGCTAAAATATTATAGTCTCATAATTAATAATAGATTTTTTTTTTCATTGGTAAGTTGTTAATAGAAAGATCGTTGTGATTAATTACTAATAGAGTTTACCAATCAGAAATTTTATTTTTCCTTATAGTATATTAGATTGCATCACTAAGGCTTTGTTCACTTGCAAAGATGAATTTGAGGGAGAGGGAGAGGGAGAGGATGAGTTTGGGTGAATTTGAGAGGATAATTTGTTGTGTTTCTTTGATAGGATTTAAGGGTGAATGTGAGTGGATTTTAGGATGAAATTTGTGAGAGTTTGTGAGTGATTTGATTGATATGTTAGATAAAAAAATAAGTTTAATAAAGTAAAAATATAAAATTACTATTTTACCCTTGTACTTAAAATTAATACATTATTATTGAATATTATTAGTATTATTTAGTATCATTATAATTATTTATTATTATCATTATTTATTATAATAATAATTATCTACTGCATCTCACTATTTGCTTTGCATTCATTTCATCACAGAAAAAGAAAAAAAAAGATGAAATACAGAAGTCATATAAATGCATGTGAGGAGGATATAATGGTAAAAGCCTTCATCATCCACTCAAATCAGCACTCCTTCAAGAAGATAACAAATTTATCTTATCCTTCAAATCTACTCTTTCCCTTTCCTACAAATCAGCAGATACGAACATGAATTAAACCTCAAATCCATCTCACCAAACCCCTCTCTACAGTAGTATCTTCTCATATGAACAGAGGCTAAGGGTGTATTCTTATGTAAGTGATGATTTGAGAGAAAGGGAGAAGATTGATTTAGGTTGATTAGAATGTGATATTTATGTTGTTCTTTTTTATGAATTTGGGAGTGATAGTAGAATGAATTTGAGAGTAATTTTTGTGAGAGTTTGTGAAGGATTTGACTGATGTGATTAAAAAAATTAAATTTAATAGATAAAAATATAGAATGACTTAATTGTCCTTGGTGTTAAAAAAGTATAATAAAATGATATTTAGATAAGATGTAACTAATTTTTCATATATTATTATCATAAATAAAAATATTATAAATATTTATTAATTGAAAAAAATATAAAAATATATTTGATTTAGAAAATTTAATATTTTAATTTAAAAAAATAAACATTTTCAACCACACCATTAATAAAAAAAAAAGTAAATTCCAAACATGACATAATATCTAAAAAATAATATCTAAAAAAGTACACAAACGTACAATATTTAGATCAATTGAAATTATTTTAATTTTTTTATGATGAATAATTTTTTATAAAAAAATTATTAATTGAAATAAATAAAGAATATAATATATTTTATATAAAATAAATAAATATTTTGAAAAAACTGGAAAAAATTAAAGATTCCAAGCACTAGCTACGTTATTCAACTAGTTCACCACTTGCTGCAACACAAAAACATTGCTTTCATAATTCAAGACCATTATAATAGAATAGGTTCCAAGCAAAATAGAACCGGTTCCACACACAGAGCTTGTCCTTTTGGAATTGGATCCAAAAAATCCATAACTGATTCCATTTCCTTTGAAGCACGGATCTAATTCCCAGGCCATGTGCATGGTGGTGACTTGCATCATCCCATTCCGTGAAGTGAGGTTATTTGAGTAAAATTACTATAATCACTCTTAAATCTACTCATTCAAGCGGGATTCAAAAATAATCTCAATCCCGCAATTCTTCTCTTTCCATCGCTTCATAATCACAATAAGGAAACACAACAAATCTTTCAAATCAACGCTTGCTATTCTTTTTGAATAGAAAATTCATGAAAAAAAGAACACACACTGAGTTTAGGACAAAATTAAATGAATGCAGTCAAAAATAAGTCTTTTTGACACATTGATAAGTGTTCCATCTAAGTTACTGATAATTTTTATTTCTTTAAATCTAGCATTTTTTTTTTCTCCATTCATTCAGTTTCTTCAAAAAAAAAAATAACTTATAAAATCTTTTTAATTAATATGTACTTGTGTATAGATAATGTCTACTTGTGTAATTATATAATTAACTTGGTTCGTGTGAAACATTACTAGATAAAGTAGTAATAGCAAATAAATTTTTAAGGAAGATAATTACTTCAAGAGAAGAAAAAAGGATAAAAGATAAAGTAGTGTTAATTGTATACATTTTACTTTGATTTTCTCGATGCAATTACTCTATTATTTAGTGATAAGTATCAATAAAGTCCGGTGAAAATAGGCCAAATAAAAATATAAAACAAATTTAAAAGCTAATTACAAAACAGTATAAAGATTAAAAAGCATCATAACTTTATTTTTATATTTGTTTATGCTAACTTTTTTTCAATCCACTTAATATTCTCTTATATATCTTTTAAAGTGTGTATTGCATATATTACTTTAACAGTTAAAAGTATAACACAATCAACTTTATATCATTATTTATAAACTTATTTATAATTTTTTATTTCTTTTTATTTATTTTAAAATTCAATCATATATTGTGATTAAAATAAAACAAAACCTTCCATTTCTAAGAATCGAATCCAGGTTATATGAGCAAATGTCAGATATTTTAACCACTACACCACTAAGAATAATCAATTAATTGCTTTTATATATAGATAAATATTTATAATTTTTAATCTCTTTAATTATTTTAAAATTCAATCACAACAAAAAAACAAAAATGGATTGTTGTTTATATTTTGGAAACAAATATATAAATTAGATTATTCGTGAGATTTTGGAAATTTTTGAAGTTCACCTCTATTTCTTGTTCACTTATTTTTCTTCAAAATTTGAAATGAACAACTTCTGGTTCGTCAAGTAGTTCGATTTGTTGTTTATTTTTTTATCTAGATGGTACTCAAACAATAAAAATGATGTATTTAAAATTTAACAATATATTTTACTTTTTTTCTAAATTAAAGAGTTTTTTTTTTTCGAGGAATTAAAATTAAACCTTAAAGGTTTAAGAGTATATTTTACCTGAACTTCTAAGTATCTAAGTCATGGTTTTTAGGAATGACATAATTTTCCCATGTACTTTTCACTTTTTGAAATATTTATTTTGTATTTTCTGTTTTATAAACTTCAAAGCTCTTATATGTAGCCATTAAATTTGAAAAACATTATTGTTGAATGTGAAGGTTTAATAGGTGTTGAAGTTAGTTAGTTAGTTGTGTTAAGTTTTATGTCATTTTAAAGTATTTCCACACTAATTTTTAAGTTTTTTCTTTTCTTTTTTATATTGCCCACTAAGGTTTTAAGATTAAGAAATCTGCAATAGTAATATGATATTCAATGAAACAATAGATTGTACAATCTAGGAGATTAGATATAACATTTAGGATCGTATAATAATGATTATGAAGTCATTTCTTATGTAACATGTGCATAAGCTAGTTCTTTTTCTTTCTCCTTCTACATCGAAATTTTAACCAATTTAATAATTTATACATAATTGATGTAAAATATTTTTTTTTTTTAGTTTTGAACTTCCCTGTTGTCACCTCAACCACATCCTTTATTTTTTGCTAACAATTGTCATTAGGTCAAATATTATTAAGAGTATGATTTATAGTATATTTGATTGAGAGGAAAAAATTAAATTAATTGTATAATATAATAAATTAGAAAAATATATCAAGTTTAATTTTAATAATAATGAGTATGAATTAACACTTCAAGATGATTAATTATGAAATAATTAACTTATAGAATTACAAGTAATAAAATTTATTTGGTATAATTCCTGATTTGGTCCCCTAATTTTTTTTTAGTTGAATTTGATTTTCATATTTTTTGTTGGTTCAATTTAGTACCCTAATTATTTAAAAGGGTTCAATTTGATCTTATTCGTTAAGTTGGGGTTAACACTGTGTCCATATAGGACATGTGTCAAACCGTGAAATATTTTAAGCCATATTATTATCATTTTAACTTTTTATTTTTATTTTTATTTATATAAATATAAATATATAGTATGAAAAAATATTTATATCTATATATAACTATATATATATATATATATATATATATATATATATTATTTTTTATATTTATAAATAATGAAAGCCATAAAATAGGAGATAAAATAAGTGGACACATCACATGTCAAGAGAATACATTGCCATATTTCATGTTATTATGCAATCATGTATCATATCTAGGGATATCAAAAAAATCCGTATTCGTAGATATCCATAAATAAAACCTGCAACAGGTAGAAAATGAATATTGAAAATGGATACCCACGGGTAACCGGTACATGTATTTTTTATACCTACATGTTAACGGGACAGGTACGGGTATCATAATACCCGTATTCTAGGATACTCGTACCCGCTATACTGTAATTTAAATTAAAAAAAATAAAAAAAATGATTAAAATATTAACACATTGATTTTCAATGAGTTATTTTTTATCAATTGGTATTAAAAAATCTTTATTTATTTGTAAACTGTCATTCAACACTATTTAAATGAGTTATTTACACTTTGTTTGAAATTTATAAATGTTATGCATTGTATTTTTATTTGAATTTATAGTTAAAATTTGTTGTTAAATATAAAATTTTTCTTTCTGTAAATACCCGCGGGTACCCATGGATATCCGTGGATTTAAAAAAAAAATGTGGATACCTACATAACGGATATCCGCATGGATATGGTACGGGTATGGGGCAAATATTGATCTGACGAGTAGGGTACGAAGGAGCTTGTATCCGTACCCTACCAGCCTCATTCACATCCCTAATCATATCGTGGAGTGTTTGAAAATTTCCTTTTTTGGTTAATTGTTTGAATTGTTTTTTGTTTGATGTTTAAAAATTTTGTATTATTATGTATTATTATGTATATCTAAATATACATAATAATACAACCATTCAAATGTATTATTATGTATATTTATGTATATATATGCTACGCCCATTCATGGATGTTTTTCTTCCCACACAACCACAATTTCTTTGCGCACTCCCTCAATTTTCAAAATGACTACTTTACAATTTTACCTTTTGTGAGAGTGGTTTTTAGATAATCTATTAGAAATTTTCTGAAACAAGTTTTATGAAATGTTAGGATATGATTTCCAAAACAGGATTTTTAGAATGGAATTTTCATAATATATTTTATACATTTCAGAACAAGTTTTCGAGAACAAGATTTTTGAAAAAAAAAGCTCTCCAGAACATTTATAATATCTTTAGGAATGGGTTTTCTGAAACAATATTTTCAGAATATATGAAAAATATGTTTTGAAAAAATCTTTCCAAATTTTTTTTTTTTTACAATGCATTCTCTCTCATGTAGTATTCTTTCTCTGCAATGATAACGATGATGAGAACTGCAATAACGATAGTGGTGGTATGATATAGTGAGAGAAGGTATTTTAGTTTTATTCAATTACTGTGGGTGGATATAATAATGATAGGGGTGAAGGAAGGTAAAATAATCGTAGAACTGTAACCCAAAAGTCAAAATACAAAGGCCCAATGGTGTAATGAATCACAATTTGTTAACTTGCCCAAAACATAAAAACCCATAAAACAACATTAAAGAATAAAAATCACAATAAAACAAAATTAGTAGGGGAATTATCCTAAACAAAGCCTTAGTAGGATAATAAATGGGTTGGTAATGAATTGAGGTTACTTGAATATGTTTAAAATTCAATTTTATAACTAACTTCATAATTTGTTTTTATAAATCAAATAGATTGAAATTGAGTTTGTTAATTTAATTTGCTGAAAAATATACAATTCGACTTGATTAATTAATGAAACTACAAGGTATATTTAACTAAATATAAAATTAATTTTATTTTTCATAAAATAAATAAATAAAGTGTGAAAAATATAAGTTTAAATTTATTGAGCTAACTGTTCAAACTATACTATTAGTAAATTTCAATAAAATAAGTGTAAACTAAAAGATAAATACTGAATACAAGTAGAACCAATTGTCACATAGTTGAACTTGATTAATGCGATTTAATTCTCTTCCTAAGTGAGATGGTGATTCACATAATTGTTTTTATTTATTTTTATCATTTTATTTATTTATTTTCACCTACCACAGGAATGTTTATTCAGATATGAACATAAACATTGCTTCCCATTGCATGGATTATGATGTAAGAAATGACAACAATATCTATCATGCAATTTAAAGGTCAGAAGTGTTTCTAAAATGATAATAAATGTTGAATATTTTTCAATGATACTGTTATGTTGAATGACGGATTTTAGGTAAATATTTATTAGGTGCCAAAATAAATATACAATTTTTTTTCTGGAATAGCATATATATAAAATGCACTAAAATTAAATAAATTTGTATTTTTATATTTATTAATTTATATATGTTAAAAATAATTGGGATACCAAATCTTCCTAACACTAAAAATAATTAAATTTTATTAACAGTTTATTTTTTCTGGTTATATTAAATTGTTAGAAAAAATATAATTTGTGAAGTTGTTTAAACTTAAATAATTTCTTTATATTATTTTGATTTAAATACTGATTTGATTTATTTTTTCAGTTTTTTCAATTTTATCATAATATCATTGATTTAAAATTTTAAGAGGTTAAAAATCACATAAAAATGTCATACAACATAATATTAATCAATTATATTACTTTATTTGATTTTTAACCTCTATAATTTTAAATCAAAGGTGTTATTATCCATTTTTAAATTTTTATTTTAATTTTTAACCAACTCTAACTCTATATTAAAAATATTTAACAAAAATATGAATTTTAATAAAAAGTATCAATATAAAAGTTATATAAAAATTAAATTTAGTCTCAATTTAGAGAGGGGCAAAATTGGAATTGAATTGATAAAAAATAATGATTATTGAGATTAAATTGAATATAACACCTTGATATGTGTAGGGATGTTAAAAGAATCCGTACCCACGGGTATTCACAGATAAAACCTGCAACAAGTAGGAAACGAATATTAAAAATGGATACCTGCTACTCGTGGGTATGGGTATTTTTGATACCCGCATGTTAATGGGGCGGGTACGGGTACCATAATATCCGTACTCGTACCCGCTAAATTTTAATTCACAAAATACTCTCATATATATGTATATGTGTGTGTGTGTGTGTGTATATATATATATATATATATATATATATATATATATATATATATATATATATATATATATATATATATATTTTTTCGTTTA
>Ga0214542_1010613_pt1 | contig 13297 bp, 13 predicted proteins | sample CNSS1metaG_FD_160096 | JGI IMG/M metagenome (GOLD analysis project Ga0214542, IMG submission 160096) | Root nodule microbial communities from cowpea collected in UCLA plant growth center, Los Angeles, California, USA - CNSS1 | ecosystem: Host-associated > Plants > Roots > Nodule | place: USA...
AAACCCCATTAATTGGTGTTGTGCAAGTCTATAAAACCTACAAAACGAACTGCCCAAGCAAGAAAACAAATTCAAAACGTAAAACCCTCAATGGGTGCTGTCAAATGTGCATAAAAATGGTTAAAATGAGCCAAAAACGTGAAAAATCGCATGGGGAACCTCCATGGAAGCTTGGAGAGCGAAAATGAAGTTTGGAGAAAGGTAGAAGATGAAGTGTGCGGCTCTTGCATGAAAGAGAAACCTAATTCTCGTGGTCCTATCACTCTGCCACTCGATATTTACAAAACTGTCATTCTACCACTCAGAATTACAAAAATGCCACTCCTGGCCTCTAATGTTGACCCATTCACTCTACTAACGTGGAAATGACATGGAAATGATGTAAAAATGATGTGGCGACTCTCTTCAATTGAATATTGATGTCCAAGCTCCAAAATTGCTTCACCCAAATACCTAAAAATAATTAAAAACAAAAATTAGGCCAAATAATGTGAAATTAGTCCAAATTTAGAACAGTGGCCCAATAAAGCCCAACAAATGAAAAACACTCTAAAGATGAACAATTAAGCACTGAACAATTGTCTAATGGGTACACAAAGGCTAGTGGAATGGAATAAAATAATGACGCATCACATTGCTTTGTAGAGGGTCTTGATGTAAACATAAGGAAATCAATGACCATTGCATCACAGACGGTCTTGATGTATAAAAGGAGAACCTGAATTTTTTTCTTGAAGTATGGACAAACACAGCATGATTGCCTAACATTTGTGAGAGTTATACAAAAAACAAAAAATTATCATTGCTGACTCTTTTTTTTTAAATGATTTTGTGGAGTATGATGGATGATTTGATAATGCATGACATGTTATGATTTTCTTTTTGAACCTAAATGATGATCCATACATGGATGCGTGGATGCATGGGTGGAATTTTCTTTTTTTTCATTTTTCATTTTTTCTTTATTTTACTTTGAGAGCAAGTAAAACTAGGCTTAGTGTAACACCCCAATTTTGGGATATCACGGAACGTTAGAAAATTTTTACATTTAGCAGAAAAGGAATAAACATTGAAAATGTACTTAATAAAAACTTTTAATTTAATTTAAATTACATAGTTCAACCCGTCACTTTGTCAAAAACTTCCAATAACATTTACGATCAAAAGAAAATTACATATATTCTAATATTTGATTTAAAATAACTAAATAATTTATAAAATCTCTCGAGTTCACCCTAGCCTCTCGTCGATCTACTCCATGCCAAAAGCATCTGCATTATTATCTGCTCCCGTATAACACACACGTTATACGATCATCGCACATACAACAAACATACAAAGAAACAAATAGGGGTAAGCTAACCATAAACAATGATATTCATAAAATAAATTCATAAATAAAATATGTCCAATAATACTCAACATCACATTCAAGTAACACTTAATCAAAATTCAATTAATCATGCCAAACCAAACATAGCATCACATTCATCTCAATTCTTCAAATATAGTGATTATAATCAAGCTTTGGTTTTCCGCGGCCTCTCACCCCACAACAACATCTAGTTTCCTAGAACAGATGGTTCGATGTGTCCCGCTTAATGCTGCCAGACTGTCTCCCTTATCCCTCATTGAATTATGAGTAAAAACATCGATGCATCGCACATCGGGCACTATACTCGCAACAAACCGAAATAAGGTGAAACATCTATCCCAACAACCTCACACAGCGTCAGGAAATTATGGGAAATTTGAATATTAACAAAAACACATGATACATAAAGAAACCAGATGCAAAAACATGTCTCACCCATTCCATAACACATGTATGCCTTTCACAATTTTAAACATAAACAAATACAAACATAAAAAGAGAAAAGAGACAAGATTAAGCTTCCCCTACATATGCATACTTTTCATGTTTTATCAAGCAAAAAAAAATAAAACAAGAGAAGAAAGCAAGGTTGGTTTCCCCTACCTCGTGTAGCAATCCTTCTAGGACTTACACTTTCCGCAGTCCTTTCATTTCCTTTCCACGTTTTCTCCCGTTTTTCCAACTCTCTAAAGAGCCCTAGCATTTAACCTAAAACCCTTATTTTATTCTCAAATGGTTGGTTAAGATTATATAAAATAAAAACCTCACTCTTTTATTATCTTCATGTAGCATCAACAAATTTTTGAAAATAAAAACAGAATGTTGCATGGAGTTTTGTTTTTATTTGTGACAACAAAGAAATGGAAAGAAGAAAGGAAGCAAATAGAATTTGAAACCATGCTACTACATCACATACTAGAAACGGAATTGAGGAGAGAGAAAATGAATTTAAAAGTTTCGTGGGCCCCACAACTTTAAGGAGTGAGAAAAATTAAATAAAGATAAACTATGACTGCACAGAGTTCAAACTCATGTACCTTCGAACCAGTAACATGCACAACAAGCACCAATCTACAAGCTTTCTCATATTATAATATGCACAAATAAATTATAAACATATATTGTGCATCCGCCATAATTGAAAAGTAAAATAATTAAAACCTCTAAATGAGCACGACCAAGATCGAACCTAAGTACCTGCACGCCCATATTCACTCTCCAACCAAGAAGCCAAGTACTTTTCCATGTTATAGTGCACACACTTAATGATATACATATATTCTCAACATTAAATATAATATTAAAATTTAAAATAAATAAAACAATAACTTACATCACTTAAATAATTATTATAAATACAACAATAACGTAAATCACCCAAATAATAATTATTTCATAATTTAATAACCTAATTAAATTAAATAAATCAACAATATTAATCAAGCCATTAATTTTTTCTCATGTGTCCCCCTTTAGTTTAATTTTAATCGGGTCTTACACTTAGAGGCTAGAAAAAAAAAGCCAGACAAAACTGGGTTTAGGGGCCACTGTGGAAACTAGGCTTAGGGGCCACTATGGAAACTGGGCTTGAGAACCAGTGTGAAAACTAGGCTTGAGGGCTAGTGTGAAAACTGGGCTTGGGGTCGGTGTAAAAGCTGGGGTTGAGGGCCAATGTGGGAATTGGGCTTAGGGGCCAGTGTGAAAACTGGGCTTGGGGGTAGTGTTGAAATTGGACTTGAATGTTGACTATTAAGAAGTTTGAGTTGATCACGTAGTTGCTTATTCATGAAGTTGATGTACTCAATGCATATATGGATGATGGCTTGGTATGATGCATGAAACACCTTATGTATGAATTTTCCTTTTGCATATTTTTGAAAACAAATTTGAATTGATCCCCATTTCATTGTTATTTCGAATTCATGGAATCATTCTACTTTGAATTTTTCTACTTTTTCAAATCATTTATTTAGTCTAATCAGTTTACTAATGAACACCTTTTTTTAATCATTTCTTTTGAAACATTATTTGAATGACATCCATGAAACTGTCGAGGACTTAAAAAGGCTTGGATGAAGTGATGAAGATTAACTAGGGAGTTGTCCCAATTTGAATTGGTCTCGAGACACAAAATGTGTTTAGATTTTCCCTAGTTGTTGATGGTATGAAGGAAATGATGGGGACTTCAAAAAATTTCCCTTAGTGTGAGAGCCTAAGATGGTCTTAGGGTGCAAAAGCATGTTTGACTTTTCCCAAATGATGAGATTAAAAAAATGATGAGGTCTTCACAAGTTGCTCCTAATGTGATCACAATCTTCAATGTAAATAAATGCCCCAATTCAGAATGAATGATGGGAATATATGAATTACAAACAAAGTGATTGTCCTAGTTTGGGTTTCGGATTGATAAAGATGAACTATTTTAAGGTTGGTCAAGGTTTAGGCTTAGAGCACGAATATTGTAGGAGCAAAGATAAAGTTTCATGAAGAATGAATTGAAAGGGAACAACCCAAATTTAGCTTAATTGTGTGATTTCCCATGCTAATTTTGAAGCTTTGGAAATATGTCACCCAAAAATAAACTGCCCCAGTGTTTAAAAGCAAATCTCTAAACACACTTTTTTAATATTTGTTTTAGAACAAACCTATTAGCACATAAAAAATTTCCTCTAAATTAAAACCTTCAAAAGATAACAACCAATCTTTGATTTGTGTGGACTTTATTAGGCTTGTATCATGGCCAAGGCTAGGGGTATGGAAGTAAATGATAGTAAAGGGCCAAAAAGTGATGTGAGGGTTATTTCGAACAAGGATATTTGAAAAATGTTTCATTTAGAATTTTTTTGACATCTTGTTCACCTTTTGCTTCTCTTTTTCTTTTCTTTTCTTGATATAACTATCTTTTTTCTATTATTTTATATGTTTTTGTATTGATGAACTATCATCCGGATGAAACAAAAGCAAACATTATGTCAACCCTTAGTGTGAGGGTGACCCTTGTTTAGGGTAATTTGAAAGAAATTTTTTTGGAAGGCTCAAATTGGGAAAGGATAATTACTTTTTTTTATAAAGAAACATGGCCACACATTATTTCAAATCATGGTTGTTTTTCTCAAAAAGAAATTCAATTCAAAAGAAAATAATTTAGTTAATGTAACATGATGTCTCTTGTTTTGTTCTTCTTTTTCACTTTTTTTTTCTTAATTTTGCGTAGACTGTCCTTCAAAATTTTCAATCTAACTAATTTTTCTTCATTTTTTTTTTGGTTCAAAGAATTTATGGTAATCCTTTTTAAGGTATGTGTCCCCTTCATGATAATTCTCCATGGAAAAGAAAACAAGGTTTATGGTGGAAGAGAGATGGAAAGGAAGATGGATTTGAGCAATTTCATGTATGCAAGACTATATGATGCTTCAAAAGACATGATAACAAACAAATTTTATTTCTTTATTCAATCCACTAATTTGACCAAAGAATATTTTATAAGAATATTTTCTCATTTTCTCATTTTTCATAAGAAAGATTCCAAGAATTTTGTGATAAAGAAAGTGGGAAACAATTTGAACTTGTTGTAATGCAATTTTTTTTATTTATTTTCCCAAATTTATGCTGATGCATACTATGTGTTTGAATCTTTGGATAAGGTATCATGAATGACCACAAAATGGAATGCAATGCATATTTGTGCCTCACAGGGCACTTATTCACATGATATGCTAATGAAATGTATGTTTATGGCTAATAATGGCGTGATAGTGATTAATTTATTATTATATACAAGGAAATGTGAGGGTAAAGGATGCAAATAGTCTCCCTTTAGTGCCTTAATTTAACATAGGTTTGCTGCTTAAAGTTCTAAGAGAAAGTATATGTGCTCACATGGATAGTTCCCTAATACATAAATGTCAAGGTCACTAGAGCTATGACCCACTTCATTGCATTTCCCACGACAATTGGTAAACAACAAGGAGTGAGAGTACCAATGAAGCAAACAAACTCTAGCTGGGGTTCTCACAATGATCACTTCGGAAGTACATCTACTGTGGCACTGCTACACAATCCCCTCTAATTCTAAGTAACTCAGACCTGGGTATAGGGTCCCGCCCATGTAATGAACAAAATGTATGTGTGTGAAAGGAGAATGCAACGTATACCCAAAACCCCACCTGAAAATTATTCCAAATACAAAAATAAAGAAGAATATACATATATAATTATTCTAAATATAAAAAGAGATAAAAATACACATACCCAAAAAGGAAAAAATGAGAAAGAAAAAATATGATGAAAAATCACATCAATTTTGCACATCTAAGTAAATGGTTTGACTCTCTAGCATCCACAGTGGAGTCGCCATCTGTCGCAATCGAGATCGCAATGGGATGGCGAACCAAAAAAAAATTGAATAAAAAAACAATTTTGAGTCGCCACCATAGTTTATTCTGGAAAACTATGACAAAACCAAAAAAGTAAGACAAGGTCTATAAAAAACCAGATTTTGGGTCCAGAAGTCGGTTACGCGTGGGGAAGGTATTAGCACCCAACAACGTCCGTCCTCAAATGGTACCTTTAATTAAATATGCAAAAGGATGTGGTTTTCAAAATATTTAATTTTCCCCAAAAATAACAATACAAGGATGTACAAAAGAAACAAAAATAACTTTTTGGTTTTTTGAGCCTGACGAGGATTAATCCTGGCACCTACGTATCTCCATATGAATGGAGAATTAGGGTTACGTAGTTCTTTTACAAAAGAACTATTTGGAAAATGATTTGAATTTTTTGATATTTTTGAAAACTTTTTTATTTAAATTTTTCATATTTTTAATTATTTTAAAATTGGTGTCAGGCGACGCGAGTGGCCGAATCGACACTTGAAATAAATTCTTTTTCTTATCTTTTATTTTTTCATTTTTTAATCATTTATAAATTTTAATATTTTTTAAAGTTATTTAAAAGTGGATGTGAATGTCATTGCGATGTAAGCAACAAGATAGATATCAAAAAGTAAACAAAGAAAGCTATTTTTTTTTATTTTTAGATCATCTATATATATTTTTTAGAAAATAATAAAAGTTAAATTGGATGTCATGTGGCTGAAGCGGCCGGGCAAACACTAAAGATAGGGGAAAAATATTTTTTTATGATTAAAAAAAATGAAAATTGGAAAAACTAAATCAAAAGATGAAAGAACTGAGAGTGATGTACCTTTAAAAATTTTCAATATCTCCACACCTTTTCTCCTTTCTTTTTTTCTTGCTTCCTTTTCTAATATTTTTGTGTTTGTTTTTCCAATAGACATAAAAATGAGAGATGTCTATGTGGGTGGTAATAAGAATAAGAAAGAGTTAGAGAATGTTTTCTTCTCTTATTTTTTATACCTCCTTCAATATGTCTTTTTTAAAGAGAAATAAAAAAAAGAGGTGTGTATATGGGAGTGGTGACGGGAAAGAATTAGAGAAGTGTAGAGAATGTTTTTTCGCTCTTCAGAGTGCGTATTGATACTCACACCTTGAAATATCAATTCAATCTCAGCCTTAATTGTAATGAACAATATAAGGAAGGAATTGGTCATGATAGCAGCACATTACGAAGATCAAATCATAGCAAATTAGAGCCCAAAATCAATGAAGATCAGTAATATTGATTCTAATCGTTAACAAATCAGAGCACAAAAATCAATCCCAAATAGTAATATTGATTCTAATTATATGAAGAGATATTGTTTTTAATTCTTAGAATCATATCATTAATTTCTCTATCAGAACAAAGGTAGAAGATATGTTGACTTGTTGGGCTCATGAAGAGGACTGTGATAACAAAATAGGCTCTTCATTTTTTACTTTCTTTTTTCCAAAATTAAAGTTTCAAAATCTTTGAAAAAGAAAATTATTTCACCCTTTTTTATTTTCCATTAACTAAAAAAACTTATTTTTAATTTTTTTTTTAAAATAAATTTATTCACCTGAACGAAATTGGGTGTTGATAAGTGCAAAGGAAATGTGGGAACTTCTTGAAGTGACTCATGAAGGAACCAATGATGTGAAGAGAGCAAGGAAGCATGCCTTGATTCAAGAGTATAAGCTATTCAAGATGCAACAAGAAGAATCTATAACAGATGTACAAAAGAGATTCACACACATAGTCAACCATCTCATGGGTTTGGGTAAGGAATTTGACAAACAGGAGTTAAACATCAAGGTGTTGAAGTGTCCTGATAGATCTTGACAACCAAAGTTCACGGCTATATCAGAAATAAGAGACTTATTTACATTGACTATTGTCAACACCAAATTTCGTCTGTGTGAATAAATTTATTTAAAAAAAAATTAAAAAAAAAGTTTTTTAGTTAATGGGAAATAAAAAAAATGTGAATCAAAATTTTCTTCAAAGATTTTCAAACCATAATTTGAGAAAAAAAAAAGAAAAAGGGAGAGATGAAAAAAAAGGAAAAAAGAAGGAAGAGCCTAATTTGTTATCACACTCCTCTTCATGAGCCAATAGCTCAACATATCTTATACCTTTGTTCTGATAGAGAAATTAGTGATATGATTCTAATAATTAAAAACAATATCTCTCCATATAATTAGAATCAATATTACTAATTGGGATTGATTTTTGTGCTCTGATTTGTTAACCTTTAGAATCAATATTACTGATCTTGATTGATTTTGTGCTCTGATTTGCTATGATTTGATCCCCATAATGGGATGCTATCATGACCAATTCCTTCCTTATATTGTTCATTACAATTAAGGTTGAGATTGCATTGATATTGTAAGGTGTGAGTATACATACGCACTTTGTCATATGAAAAAAAAAGAAAATTTATACTCACAAAAATATTATAAAAGGAGGCAAGAAAAAGAAAAGATAGAAGGTATGTCATTGTTAGTTTCTTTTTCTTTTGATTTTTTTAATTTTCGTTATTTTTTTAAATCATAAAAAAATATTTTTTTCCCATTTCTTTGGTGTCTATTTGACCGCTCGCGTTGCATGACATCCATTTTAGACTTTCGTTCCTTTTTTGTCTAAAAAATATATACCAATCTAAGAATAAAAAAATAACTTTCTTTGTTTACCCTTTAATATCTATATGGTTGTTCACGTCGCAGTGACATCCACATCCACTTTTAAATAACTTTAAGAAATATGAAAAATTATAAAAGATTAAAAAGAAAAAAAAATCAAAGATAAAAAAAAGAATTTATTTTTAGTGTATGTCCGGCCGCTCACGTCGCGTAACACCAATAATAAAATAATACTAAAAATTTGAATGAAAAAGTTTTCAAAATTCTTAAAAAAAAATTAACTCATTTTTCAAATATTTTTCCAAATAGTTTTTCATAAACAACTACGTAACCGTAATTCTCCATTCACATGAAGATACGTAGGAGTGAGGATTAATCCTCGTCTAGCCCAAAAAAATTAAAAAATACTTTTGTTTCTTTTGTACATCCTTTTATTGCTATTTTTGGGGAAAATTAAATATTTTGAAAACTACATCTTTTTGCATAATTAATTAAAGGTGTCGTCTTAGGATGGATGTTGTGGGGTGCTAATACCTTTCCCATGCGTAACTGACTTCTGGACCCAAAATTTGTTTTTTTTAGCAGACCTTGTCTTATCTTTTTTTTTAGTTTTTCCGTTGTTTTCCAGAATAAACTATGGTGGCGACTCCAAACTTTGTTTTTACAAATTTTACTTTTTGGTTTGCCGTCCCATCGCGATTTCGGTTGTGACAACTATAGCTGCATTGTTTGGCAAGCTTAGGGAGCAAGAGATTGAGATGCAAAGGCTAAATGAGCTAGAGTCAAGTGAGAAAGAGGTAAGGAACATAGTCTTGAAGACTAACACCAAGAAGAATGAGGAACCCAAGGATGAGGTGGTTGAATCAAGTGAAGGATGAAGGGTTTGTAACCTATAAAGACAACAACAAAGGAAGAATCCTTGGAAATGGAGTCATAGGCAATGAATCCGCTTTCAACATCAAGAATGTGCTATTGGTAGAAGGGTTGAAACACAATTGATAAGTATAAGTCAGTTGTGTGACAAAGGCTTTAAAGTCATTTTGAACCAAATAATTGCTTTATATATGATGCATGTGGTAGCATTTTTTTGATAGGAAAAATAGTCAACAATATATATCTACTTGATCTACATCATGCATCATTTAGCATCCATTGTTTGCTTACAAAAGAGGATGATACTTTGCTATGACATAGGAAACTTTGTCACATACACATGTAGCATTTCAATCGGTTGAATAGAGAACAGTTGGTTAAAGAACTACCAAAACTCAAGTTTGAGAAGGATAGAGTATGTGAAGGATGTCAAAAAGGGAAATAGACTAAGGTCTCTTTAAACCTAAAAATGTTATTTCAACAGAAAGACCTTTAGAGATGCTTCACATGGATCTATTTGGTCCATCCTAAACTATGAGTCTTGGTGGTAACTTTATGCATTAGTCATAGTTGATGATTTCTCTAGGTACTGTCAACACCCAATTTCATCTGGCTAAATAAATAATAATATTTTGTTTTTTTAAGAAAGAAAAAATAAATAAAAAATAATAATAATAAAAAAATAATAATAAAAAAAAATAATAAAAAAACCACATCAATTGTATTTTCTTTGGTTTTGTCTAAATAATAATAATAATAAATAAATAAACAAAAAGAGAGACTGCTTTAATCTTTTATGTATTTTATTTTGAGGCTTTGTTTCTATTTTAGCCCAAAATACTCTATACACCCACACCGTGTTTTCTTGCAACTAATGCTAACCCAAAATTTATTTTCGCACCCCTACTCTATGCTTTGTCATTTTTGCTTCAGATTAAGAAGTTATTCTAATAATTAGAAACAAAATATGTTCTAATATTTAGAATCATTTACTATGATTTTGTACTCTGATTTTATGACACCTCTATTTCCAGATGAGGAAAATAGTAATTGTTTCTCAAGAATATCTCTTTTGTAATTATAATTAATTTGTCCTGACCACGTTTGATTTTGTGCTCTGATTTTATGACACCTCTTTTTCCATATAAAGAAAGTAGTAATATAATTCAAAGCAATATCTCTTTTACCAATTGGAATCAATTTTGCTGATCACGTTTGATTTTGTGCTCTGATTCTTTCTGTGATTTGATTCCCATAATGTGATAATATTAAAACCAGTTCTTGCCTTTTAATTTATTTTTTAATCAAGACTAACTTTATTAAGAGATTACATTAGATTTATAATGTTGTGTATATAAACCCATCAAGCAAAATAATAAAGAACTTTTTTCTTTTCTTTTAGAATTCTGGAAACCTCTCTCACCCTAAGCACAATTTCTTTTAACCCTCACATATAAAAGACCCACTCACCTTCGATCGCCACCCCCACGTGCTTCTTGGTGTTCCAATGCAACTGTACCGCACCTAGCCAAACTCGACCAAATAAGTAAACAATGTGCATATCAAGGCAGCCAAGTATCCAGCCTAGGCCGAGTTAGCCTAACTTGTATCGGTTTTAACCTAAACTAAACATCTAAGGGGATAACCTGCACCTCATATCACCAACATAAGCCATCAAGGCAAGTAGCCGGCCTAGACCGACTACTCCAGCATATCCGATAAGATTACAGCCTAGGCCGACCACTTCAATAAACTCAGTATGATGGAAGCCCCCGCGTTCAATAAACCTTAAAGGCCTGGGTTAGGGCCCAGGCCCACTCACAGCCCAAGTTAGAGCCCAAGTCAAGGCCCAGCCCATGGGATGATCAGACATCATTAATGCTCTATAAATACACGTGGACCCCAGTAATTAAAGGTACGCATTCATTAATCACTGATTTGACTCTTTGAGAGCTTTGACTTACTTGAGCTTCGGAGACTCTTCTGCAGGTAACCCCTCCGGGGTTCAAGCCGACATGTATCGAATGGGAAGAGGCCAACTAAAGAGATAGCGGACTACATGGTAAGGTGATACTCGTGCCTAACTCATCTTATTTGTTCTCTGCAGGAACAATTGGCGCTACGTGGGGCACGAGACGAACACCTTTAGTACCCATTTTTCTCTGAAGATGGTTTCCACCCGCAGTAGAGCTGAAGCGAACAAGCAAGTGGATGCTGGTCCCTCTGGACCTCCTAGCATCACCCCTGATTTGGCCGCCATCCTAGATGGCCAAGCAAAGATGCAACAAGAACTCGCAGACCTGAAGAAGCGAAGTGCTGAAGAAATGGAGGCGTTGAGACAAGAGAACTCCCGCCTCAGGCGAAGGATCGAGGCTGATCCCAACCTGAAGGGAAAAGCCAAAGAAACCTCTGAAGCTGTGAATACAATCCCACCCCCCACACCTTCACCACCACCCAACAGACACCCGTTACCTCTACCCACCCCCACCACTTTCCATCTGGTCAACCGGAGCTTACCGCACCCCCAACCCCCGCCGCCACCCTTCCTACCACCCAGATCCCCTACAACATTCCCACCGCCCTCCACACCACACATATTCCACCCTATAACCCACAATATCTTCCCACAACCCACATTCCCCCTCACAACATCACCTCCACCTTTCCCGCTATGATCAACCACCCCGTTCCACCTCACATGCTCCCTCCTCACCAGCCCAGACGCCGCCACCCATTCACGGACTTTATCGCCAACACCCCTCTCCCAGCCCAGTGGAAACCTTTCACCCTCGACCGCTATACTGGCGAAACCAACCCTGACGAGCACCTTAAAGTCTACATCACCCATGCCGCCTTGTACACGTCCCAGGACGCCGTCTTTTGCAAAGCTTTCCCCACCACCCTTAAGGGGCCTGCCTAGAATGGTTCACAACTCTTTCGCTCTACTCAATCGACAGTTTCGACATCCTCTCCCACATGTTTTCCACCCACTTCGCCGGAAGCCGTCCCCATCAAACCACCACCATATCCCTACTGGGTGTTAGACAAGAACCTAACGAACCACTCAGAGCGTTCATCGATCGCTTTAGTAAAGCCGCCCTTCGTACACCGCACCTCAACCAGGAGATGATTCTCCAGTGCATGACTCTTACCCTACAACCCGACCCCTTCGCCAACAACGTCTATCTCCACCCACCTGCCTTCATGCACGAACTCAAGCTGCGTGCAGCCGACTACGTTCGCATGGAGGAAATGCAAACACTTCACACCAAATTTTGCAACGACTACGCCGCCACCACCTCCAACCCCACCCCACAACCTAACCCATGCCCTGATACCCGCCCACGTGAACCCCGCCAACCTCGCTTCACCAGATACGCCCCCCTCACAATAACCCATTCCCGCATTCTGGACGAAGCCCTCCAAGCCGATCTAATCCCTCCACCACGCAAGACAACCACACCCCCCAACGTCGACATGACCAAATATTGCCGCTACCACCGCAACCATGGCCACACTACAGAAGAATGCAAAGCACTCCAGGATAAAATAGAAGAACTGGTCCGTGCTGGCCACTTTCGTCGCTTCATCCGTAGAGATGACCATTCCTCCTCCTCTCGATCCCGCCACCCCCCGCGACCTGACCACAGACGACAACCAAATGACTCCCATCACAACAGCCATCCCGCCCAACCCAACAATCAACAACCAGAACCCGCCCGCACCAACATCACCCCTGCGAACCCCCCCTTACGAGGCACCATTAACACCATCTCTGGTGGCTTCGCAAGCGGAGGCTCCACCTCTTCTACCAGAAAAAGACACCTCCGCCATATACAATCCATCAACCACATCACCCATTCCCACCACAGACGCCGTATGCCCCCCATTACTTTCACAGATGATGACTTCCACGGCCTCGACCACCAACAAGACGACCCCATGGTCATCACTGTCGAAATCGAGAATTATGCTGTTAAGAAAGTCCTTGTTGATCAAGGCAGCTCTGTTGAAATCC
>Ga0214542_1010615_pt1 | contig 13292 bp, 5 predicted proteins | sample CNSS1metaG_FD_160096 | JGI IMG/M metagenome (GOLD analysis project Ga0214542, IMG submission 160096) | Root nodule microbial communities from cowpea collected in UCLA plant growth center, Los Angeles, California, USA - CNSS1 | ecosystem: Host-associated > Plants > Roots > Nodule | place: USA...
TTCTTTCTTCTGTTCTGATATATTTCACTTTATTTTTAATCAGTTATCTTTGTTTCTTCTTTTCTTCTTTATCTATCAAATGGTTATTTTTTCTTCTGTTCTGATATAGATTAACTTAATAACGTTATAATATTATCACCTACTAATATAATATCATGCATATTTAAACAATCATACATATAGGCGTAATAGCGCCTGTGTTTATGCTAGTTTTCATTTATAGTCTCGGTCAATTAACTTAATCAAACAAAACTTTAGCGTTAACATTTATAGTCTCATATCAATTTCATTGGGTAAATATTACTTAATGAGAAACTACTGTTTGAACTTTGACTTAAATATCAAATTAATTCTGAAAAATTATAATTTAATGCATTCTTAAATTTTATTAATCAATGCAGATCTGTCTCATTAAACGTAATTATGTAATTATAAAATGAAGAATGCATCATTGAAAGTTAAAATAATTAATTTATTAATTAAAATAATATAAATGTATATAATAAATTTTATAAAAACAAATATATCTTTTTGAAATTTTTAAACAATAATTTTAATAAAAATTAAATATTTTGCAATTTTTAAGCAACTAAAAAGCGAGAAAAAAATATATTTATAATACTTCAAAAGTCTCTAAGTGAAAGATTGAAATACAAATTTAAATCCAATTGGTCACTTTAAAGTTAGGTAATTAAATTTTTTATATTGTAAGCTTTATGTATTTATAATTAATAATTTTAAATATTTAAATGTTGTCTTTTTCATTAATACAAAGGATTTTGTTAAGGTAACAATAATGTTATAAAAGATCATCGAAGAGTCAAAGAAAGAAAATTCAGTGATTCTAAAATTTATACTTTAATTGGATTTTTTTTTAAGTTTTTTAGATATTTAACACTAATTTTTGTTTGTTTTAATTTTAATTTTAATTTTTATATTTAATTATATTTAAATTTATAATAATATTAAAATATAATTATTTTATTATTTAATTAATTTTATAACTGATAAGTATTAAATAAAATATTAAAGATATTTGTATAAATAAAATTAAATAACATTAATGATCATTAAGACAAATGTCATTTATTATTCAATTCATATTAATTATCTTTAACAAATATCTTACGCTTACGCTTGTCACTAAAATCATTATAGAATATCAATATTTTATTTTTTATAAATTTATGAATTATGTCGGAGTTTTAATTCTTTTAGAGTGGTGGATTTAAATATTTAAACATAATATACTTATTTATCTTATATGTTTTTATTAAAAAAATTTGAAATTTGAAATTTTAAATTAAAATGACTAAGACTTTTTCAAAAAATTGGGATAATTGACTAAATTTGAAGAGACGGTAGAATTTAAGTACTCCAATGTAATAAATTTTGTTTTTACGTCAGTATAATTTATAATACATAAATAGTTTAAATATATTTAATTATACACGATTTGAATCCAAAAAGTATACTTTAAATTTACTGTAAATAATTAAAAGTATAATGCAATATTACTATCAATATGCTTTTCAAATTAACGAGATTTCATTTATTAATAAAGATAAAAAATAATATATATATATATATATATATATATATATATATATATATATTAAATTATTTATAATAAACTTAAAGTATAATTTTTATTATTCAAAAGTGTTTATTTGTAATTATTAATAAAAGACATTTTTTACATATAATTTCTTTCTTTCTTTATCTACTTTTTGTTCATTTATTTAAAATAAATGTGTTTAATTTTGTTATTTTAAAAATACAATTTTTATTTTTTTTAATATTTTTTCTCTATTCCCTACCTTTTAATTAATTAAATTATTTTTTACCTAAATAAATATGTTTGGTAATTAATTTAATTGAATAAAATTAATACATATGTAACAATAAAATAGATAGAACAATTAAAAACAATTATAATGAAAACCTTAATAGATTTATTTTAAAACAAAAAATATTCAAATATAAATTAAACATATAAGATGAAAATTATGTTTAGTTATTTATTCACATGAATTAAATAATGAATAAGAATCTGTGGTTGAAGTTAGATATTGATTTGTGGAAAATACTTCGGTGCTACATTGATGTGTGATTATCTGATTGGTAAGCATTTTATTTTTCTTTTCTTGTTTGTCATTTTAGGTCCTTTCTTCCGTAAAGATTCAGTCTGAGTCAGTACAATACATTATTCACCTGACACGTGTTTAACAGAGATAGTGCAACATAAACCTGACATAAGAAAAGAATATAAATAAATAAATAAATTACATTTCTTCATAGAAAAAAATATATTAAAAGAAAATAATAACTTATTACGTTCCACAATATATAAATAAGTGATAATTTAATAATAAAAAATTAATTTAACCTATTAATATGTGAGAAATACAATAATTATATTACATGACATAAAAAGATAATTATAAAATAAAAATTGAAAATTTTAAATTAATTTAGAATTAAATTACAATATGTGGGACTAATTTAAGAATATTATATTAATAAATTAAATCAATTTTTTTCTTAAAAATTAATCTTTTACCTACTAAACTAGTCTAGGTTTCCTAATAAAAAAATGGTTGAGTTTGGTAATGTCTCCACAATAGTAGTTTAACATATGGGTGATTTCGAAATATTTTGAGTGAAGAAAGAAATTAAGTTGAAGTTGCTAAGTGGGGAAGGTGCAACCTGGAGTGGATGATATGATCATTAATTCCTAGTATGATTTGTCTCCCAATGACCATTATTTAATATTTTAGTGTTGATTAGTTTTTAAAGATTTTTCTCATTTTGTTTTAAATAAATTTGATTATGAATTTTTTTATGCATTTGTTTATACAAGAGGTTTACAAACCTAAAAAATGATATTTTAAAATTAATAATGTGTTTAAAATAGTGAGATTCAATTATTTTAATATTAAAATGTTTAAACATAAATATGAATGTTATAAATGAGTTTTGTTACTTTAAAATACGTCATCTTTCTAAAATCACATATCTAGAGCTCTTTACCTTCTCTTTACTCTTTCTTACTCCTTATTCTGTTGTTTAAAGATTTGAGACAGCTAGAGTGGTCCTCTTAGCGAGTTCTTCCATTCTACCCGATCAGTTTCTCCATTTGAGTAAGTTGCTTTTCTACCTTTTTTCTCTAGATTCAATATGTTTTTCCTATGCATGTGAGTATCCTTTGTTTGCATGTGACCTTAAAATTACAAGAACCTAGAAAATCATAGGATTCATAGAGGGTTTAAAATAATGAGACATAATTATTTTAATATTAAAATATTAAAGTATAAATAAAAATTTTATAAAAGAGTTTCATTATTTAATGCACCATCTCTTTAAAATCCTTTTTCTTAGAGCCCTCTCACTTCTCTCTAGGATTACTCATCTTGTATTCATCTCTTTGAAGATTTAAAACCGCTAAGGTGATCCTTATGGTGAGCTTTCCACTTCTGTCTGGTCAATTTCTCTAATTGAGTAAGTTAGTTTTCTTCTCGTTTTCCTTGGTCAATTGTCCTTGTGCATTCATGTGAGTGATTCTAGCTCTCATGTGGCTTCTAAATCTTCCTTGTGAATTTTTGTTGATCAATGGTTCTAATGATGTGCCCTGATCATGTTTGTGTTGTTCATAGATTGAGTTGTGCGTTCTGATAGCTGAAAGGGAGATTTGATACTCCTTAAGTTGTTTGAGCCATCTTACAAGTAAGGGAAGCTAATTACAATGCTTTTGAGTTATAGAAATATTGAATTGGTAAATTGTATGACGATATTGTGAATTGCCTGTGTGTTTAATCTGTAGAATGATACATGATTGTATGAAATTGATGTTTTAAACTTGAAGTTATTTACATGTAAATAATGGTTGAATTAGTTTTGCATTTGAGATCATTTGGCACTAATGTTTGTAGTTAATTTGAGCTTGGTATATGTTTGGCATTTGTGAAGGTTTTTGAGCTGCTTAGGCTTGACTGGGAAGACATAATTATGCAGAATCAAGTACTACAAAATTGTGTAAACTCACTATGATAGCCTCCTCCTCAAGCTAGGTTAGGTCAAAGCTTGAAATGGTGACTCTGGTGGATGGTGGATACACGGAAGCTTTATGTTGAGAGAAAATGGCTCTCGATTTTGGTTATTTAATGGTGGGATGAATGTGGTTTGTGGAGCTCTAAGAGAGGTTAGGTCAACTCTAGAGAAAGGGGTGCTAGAGGGACCTCTTTGGATGCTCTAGCAAGTGACTAAGAGAAGAAGTGACTCAAAAATAATTTTTGCAGCATAACATTATCAAACCTTGAAATGTTAACTTGCACCAAAATCCTAAAAATGTTATCTTAGTGAAGGAGAACTTAACATGTGGCAATCCTTAGTCTCACAAAATGAACCACTCATATATTGCCATGTGGAAAGCTACTTTATGAAAAATGTCTCCTATAGGACAATGACACATAGCCACTACCTGTGTAAGAGAACTCTCCATTAAGGGGTGAAAAAAGAGCTTAACATGTGGCAATCCTCACTCTAAAAAAACGAATCACTCATGTGTTGCCATGTGGAAAGTTACATTATGAAAAGTATCTCCTATAAGACAATGACACATGACCACTACTTCTTATGTTGTTTTAGTCATCTTACAAGTAAGGGAAGCTAAAAACAATGATTTTAAGTTATAGAAATATTGAATTGGTAAATTTTATGATGGCACTGTGAATTGTCTGTGTGTTTGATTTGTAGGATGATACATGATTATATGAAATTGATGTTTTAAACTTGAGGTTGTTTACATGTAAATAGTGGTTGAATTGGTTTTTCATTTGAGATCATTTGGCACTAATGTTTATAGTTAATTGGAGCTTGGTATGTGTTTGACATCTGTGAAGGTTTTTGAGCTACTTAGACTTGACCGAGAAGACATAATTATGCATAATCAGTTTCTGCAATGTTAGAGGCTCTCTCAGCGAATCCAATGTCAGAGGCTGACTGACTTGGGTGTCTAATAACGTTTTCATTGACGCGATCAAATTAATATTACTTATCTATAAAAAAATCAATATTATTAAGAAATTAGTCAACAAAATAGAAAGGGTAAAGTAACCCAAAGTCGTCTCTCAACGAACACATAATTGATTTCTAACAAATTAGTTCTTATAAAAACTATACAAAAGGGGCTAGTCAAATAATAAAAGTAACTAGAGAAATAAAATTGGTGAAAGATAAAAAGATATAAAAACAATTTTAAAGAAACTAGATCGATCCCACTGCTCTTTCAAAATAGATTCATCATCGGTTATCTAAAGATTATTGCTTAATAACTTATTGTTGTAGATTAGCAAATTAATCAATGTAAAGTCTCAATTAATTTGTTGGGGTTTTGACTTTTAACCAAAGTACAATCTCAATTAAAAGTGAGAACTTTTAGATTATCCAAAGTAAATTCGATCAAAGTACAATCTCAATCAAAGTTTACTATGTTTAATCATGTCTATTCTTTTATCCCACACCAAATAAAAAACATAATTAATCAAAGTAAAGTCTTGACTAATTTTAGTTAGAGTAAATACCTTTAACCAAAGTAAAGTCTCAATTAAATTTAAAAATCCTTATACTCATATGATCAACATGCATATAGGTTTAAAATTATTAATTTCTATTTGATTCAAGAAACAAAAGACAGATAAATTAAAATCTTAACAATAATTAAAAGAACATAGAAATTACTTCATTATAACCTCAAAATCCATGATGAAATTACAGTGAAACCAACCCAAGAAGCTTAGGCCGCCATGGAATCAAGATAAAATAAAAATAGAAGAAGAATAGAGAGAGAAAGAAATTAGTCCCCTCTAAGGGTTCTTAAACTCCGAAGTTCCGAGCTTGTCTTTTCTGCTTTCCCTTGGTCTCTTTATATAGGACTTGAACTAGGCTTTTCTGTTGCTAAAATCTCTCAAATATCCTTTAAAATAAGGATAAGGATAAATATTATTTATTTTTATAGGGATTATGAATATTTAAAAATATTTGGAGAGATATAGTCAGTTTTAAAATTATTTGAAAAATATAGTTAGTTGATAATTTTTGATATAATTAAATAAATAAATTAGTTAAAGATATATGATAAATTATCACCAAATATTTGCATTAATTTTATAAATCAACCCTTTGCAATCTTGTAGTCCAAATTTACAGGAAAATCCAAATATATCAATAATTACATTTTAGTCCCCTCTTTATTTCACCAGATTTTGACCAGCTTTCACCCATTGATTATGTAATGAAAGTTTGACGCGTGACAAATCCTTTTCTTTTTTTCGCCTCTGTTAGGGTTTCATAAGGTTAACTTTTTGGTGTAGGTGTGTCTTCAAGTGTAGACTGGTTTGTGATTTATGTCTTCCAATTACAGATCTGTGATGATGACAGATGAACATGGAGAAGTCGCGGTGGTTGAACGGTGTTGTGGTGCAAGCATGGAGTTGGTTCCGTCAAGTTGCATGGTTGTGTGGTGGATGAACTTAGGCGAGGTTGCATCACGGTGAACGTTGCAGGTGGCTTCGCATTTCTGGATTCTCACGCGTGGATGGAAACGGCACGTCATTGTTATTCGTTCTTGTAGTTTGTGCTTCATTTTAGATCTTCTCTTCTCCAACATGGTGAGGTGCAGGTGTTGTTGTTGGGTGGCTCGCGTTTCTGGTTCGATGTGTAGTGAGTTTGAACGAGTCTGGTAGCATCTTCTAGTGTGGATGAATAGGTTGTTATTTTTCCCGTGAATGGAAGTGTGGCTTTCAACGTGCGTGATGGTTTCAACAGGTATGGTGGCGCGATGGGATCTCTAGCGAAGTTGCTACCATAGGTTTTGCAATGAATTATGCATTTCCGGTGACTTGTTTGGAAAAAATGAAGGTTGATGTGCTTGTTAGCGAGGATGGTGGCTGACCAACGTTAAGGGTTTGAGAGGTAGAAGATGATGACATGGCAAGCTCTAATTGGCTAGTTTATGAGTGTTAAGATTAGGCCATGTGTTCTGGTTGGGTTTGATTTTGTGAGTTGTAGGAGTGGTGAAAGTTAGTAGAAATAAGGGGTGTAAGACAGATTTTATATGGGCCATTTGAGAATGGTGGAGTGTATGAGTGAAAACTAAGGGTGCATTTAGCTCCTGATTTATTTGTTTATAGAATTTAATAATCTTGACTTTATTTTGCAACTTGAAACAATTTATTCAGTTGCATCGACAAACGTTAGAATATCATAAAATAATTTATGCAACTAAAACTCACTTTTTATGTCATTTTTATCTCACAAACTTCATAAGCTTAATTATGAAATCTCAATTAAATTAATCTTTTAAGAACATAATTCAATTAAAAACCCAAAATTAAACCTTTAATTAGGGGAATAATATGCACTCATCAAAGTCATTAAGCAAGAATCCACTCGTTAAGTGAATCCAAAGTTAGGGACACAAACTTGGGAGTCGTTGGTCGAGTCCTTATTGGCTTAGCAAATCCAAAGTCATAGAGCTTACTAACTTTGTAGTCGTTGGTCAAGAACAAACTCGCCGAGTGAACTTTGTAAGAATTTTCCTCTTTGAGTTTCAGTGATTTACTCGCTGGAAGAGTCATCTGATCGTTGGACGAGTGGACATTTATGCACCTTGCACCTAGCGAGAGGATGGTTTTATTGAGCGAGTGTATCAGAGTGTAGTAGTTATTCTATGTTAAATTTTGATGTATTGTTGATAATGTAAATGTATTACTTATGAGATAGATGGTATATGAGATTAAATTGATAATGGTTTATACTAATTCAAGGAGGATTTGTGGTGATTTATAGTAGTGTATGCATTGGTATATAGATTCAGTTGGAAGTTATCTTGATGCTCTAATAACCATTTAATTCTCAAGTAGAGAAGAGTGGGGTATATGGTGAGAGGAGCAGGAGGTCCTAGTCTAGGGGCTTTACCTTGGCCAAAGGCGTTAATGGACTAACCTTGTGTCTGGCAGAGTGAAACCTATTGGCAATAGCTCTATAGAGAAGTAGAGGTCACCACAAGTGCACAACTTGCCAAGATTCAGTATCAATGCATGTATCTGAATAATTGAATCATGTTTAGGTTCTTTTATGAAATAAGATGATTGATTATGTATGATTTAAGTAATCGTATTCTTTAATGATTAAACCTTTTTGTATATTCACTTAGCCTTTTCTTTGTGACTTGTTTTGTCTTTTGTTTTATTTTTATTTGTAATGATAATCTAATTGGAGTTAGCAGATGAGGAAGTTATAGTTGGATCTGTTCAGGGTGAGGATGATACGGTGTCTAGCTAGTGTTTAAACTCCTTGTGTATATACCTTCCTTTTGAAAAACTACAATCTCTTTAGACCATTATGTATAAATGTGTATTTCAATGTATATTTTGAATGATTGTAATATGATAATTATATTTTAGTACTTTACGCTTATGATTATCAGTAAGAAATATTTATTTTAGTAGTTATGTTATTAAATGGTATGTTACAAAAATCATCAATATTAGTCTTTGTTAATTAATGACCATAACGGTATGGCCTGAGCATTCTTGTGATGTTTTTATGTGTAGATAAAACATTTTATGGAGTTAGAGACATTTTTGGAGTATTAGGAACAATTAGAGCTATTTGAATTGTCAAACAAGGTAAAAGAAGCTAATTTTAACTTTTTTTAGTCTTTGAATTCCAATTAACTATTGTATGAATGTTGAATTGTGATTGTGTAATGATTCTTGTATGCTCAATGTTTGATATCTATGAAATGAGTTGGGTGAACATTAATGCATGCTATATGTGAATTACTGAGTGTGGTTTCTTTGGGCAATACCAAAGTTAGAGAGCTCATTGACTTGGTGGTCGTTGGGCAAGGGTATTCTCATTGGGTGACTTCAAAGTTAGAAAACTCACTAACTTGGCTATCACTGGAAGCTCTAGTGGTGCTCTCGTTAGGCGCGTAGGCTTGCTAGGGTGAAACATCTTGTCGTTGACAAGTATTTTCACGTATTGCAGAGTTTTCCAATTAATCGTACTTATGAGAGTTATGTGTTTATAATATAGTTCTAATGATGTTAGAAGTTAGTAAGGGAATTATTTGTGCATCTAAACTGTTTGAGAATGATGTACATTGATCCAAGTTAGATTAGGCACATGTTTATTTAGTGTATGCATTAATGTAGGGATTCAGTACTTGAGGTTATCCTGACATTCTAGTTCACTTCAATCCACTTTGTGAAATACTTCATTGCTACTATGGGGAATTTCACCTGTCAATCTACTTATGGAAAAGGTCCCAAAATATTAATTCCCCATGTGTGGAACAACCAGGGAGAATGCTTGAGTGAAGAACCTCTCAGGGTGCTTTATGCTAGTTTGAGTATCGTTGTCATTGATCACACTTTTTGGCATATTCCATGTTGTCATTTCTTATTGTTAGCCAAAAATAACCTACTTTGAGGACCCTTAACATTAACACCCTTCCTTCGACATGGCTTTCTCATATTCCTTCATGTAGCTCAACCATTATAAGATCAACCTCATCTTCTTTGATACACATTAGTATATGTTAGGAGAAACCTAAACTAAATAGGTGACCATTGAGCAAGGTGTACCTACTAGAATTTTTCTTTACTTTCTGAGCTTCCACAGGATTTCGAAGCAGTTTTCCATCAACCATGTATGTTATTAAAGGAGTCATCCTTGATTCTCTCCTTTCACCTTGTACGGTGAACACTTACTCCTCATTACGAATCTTGACACACACTTTAGATACAAATAAAATTTATCTGATGACAGTCTTGTGCTATCTCGGCTTGGTGTAACTTGCCAATCTTGATAAGAGATCTATTCCACAATTTTCTTCCTGGGGAACATACACCAGATTGAAAACCTCAAACACCTTAGCCAAGGTTTTTAAAAACTCTAGGTATCCGACCAATTAAAGGGTCTTTTGCTTGGAATTAACCAAATACCTAGCCAATGAAAAGAGATGAGTAGCTCTTGGCCACAACCTCGATTACGCCTATCTCTTTTGCTAACCACATTCCTGCAATCAAGGCTTCATATTTAGCTTGGTTATTACCTTCCTTGAAAGATAATTGCTAGATTATTGAATCAACATTCGTTTGGGCACTTCCAACACTACTCATGCTCCACTTCTTCAAAGATTCAAGGCTTCATCCACAGACAAAATCCACTTGCAAAGTTGTGCTTATGACTGCGTTGGGGCTGATAACTTTGAAAGGAAATTAGAAAGTATTAGAGCTTTGTTGCCCCTTAGCTTCATATTTGATATCATATTCAAATAACTCTAAAGACCATTTGACCATCCTTCCTAACAAATTGGGCCTTTACAATATTTGTGTGATAGGTAGGTTGGTCATAACGACTACCTTGTGACTCTAAAAATAATAACGGAGCCTTGTTGCTATTTACACCACTGTCAAAGTCCCCTTCTCTATTATCGAATACTTTCCTTCTACTTCATAAAGGACATTACTAACGAAGTAGATTGATCGTTGCTCCTCCTCTATGTTTTGTACCACATCCAACTAACTACATGCTCAATAATAGTTATTCATAACTAGAGTGGTAGCCCCCGCACATGTTTACGTAGGATGGAAAGGTCTTGCCAAGTATTTCTTAAGTTGTAGAAATGTATTTTCACATTCTTCAATGCACTAAAATTTCTCATTCTCTTTTAGGCATTTACGTAGGATGGAAAGGTCTTGCCAAGTATTTCTTAAGTTGTAGAAATGTATTTTCACATTCTTCAATGTACTAAAATTTCTCATTCTCTTTTAGGCATTGAAAATAGTAAAATTCCTTATCCCTACTTCTCGTAAATATTCTAGATAGAGTTGTCATCCTTCCCGTTAGTCTTTGTACTTCCTTTACATTGTTAGGACTTTTCATATTAATTATGGCTAAGCATTTCTTTGGGTTAGCCTCAATTCCCCTCCCTGTTAGTGAAAACCCAAGGAGTTTGTCAACTTTTAGCTCAAAAACACATTTGTCAAGGTTGACCTTTAGCTAGAACCTGTTTATAATTGAGAATAACTCCCCGAGGTCCTTCTAACGGACTTCACTATAAACCAAGGTCACAACCATATCATCTATATATGATTGCACGTTCCTTCCCAATATATGTTGTAAAATCTTGTATCAAACACTAGTACGTGGCCCCTACGTTCTTTAACCTAAAAGGCATCATGTTTTCACAATAGCTAGTCTTTTCTCCTATAAATATTGTTTTTTCTTCACCCATCATATGCATCTTGATTTGATTGTAATTAAAATATGCATCCATGAAGCTTAACAACTCGTATCCCAAAGCATTGTCTACCAAAGTGTTTATGTTCGGGAGAGGATATGAGTCTTCAGAACGTGCATTGTTTAGGTTGGTAAAATCTACACATCATCCATTTGCCATTTGATTTTTTCACCATCTCCACATTTGTCAACCACTCGGGGTATTGGATCTCGCTTATGGGATTTGCTTCAATTAGCTTGTTTACTTCTTTGCTCACTACTTGCGCTTTCTCTTCTCCTAGCCTACGACGTCTTTGGGCTCTCAGTTTAGCTTTCAGAGATGGCATAGGAAATATTGGTCTATTCAAGGTATGTCTATCGATGTCAAGGCAAATGATTGGATGTTATCTTTCAAAACCTTATCAATTATGACTCCAACTTCTTATCTTGATCATCTCCCAATTTCAGCTTCCTTCCTACTTATACTTCCACCTCTTTAATTTCACCCACCGGTTGTCTTCAATCACCATTTGCAATATGAGAATTCGAATCTGAGACCCTAGGATTAGCCGTTGTCTCGATGCAATAAGTAGCTCTTTGCATCCTTAAACTATTCTCATACCATTCTCTGACGACCTTTTGATCGACTTTCCTCGTTACCACCTTCCCATCAGTGGTAGGGAAATTTCATTTTATCGGTTGATCCATGTTTTCGCTGAGCGAGCCTACCGCTCAAGGTAACTCGTTGCATGTAAAAGTGGAAGTGTTGAGAGAATTTGAAGGTTTTATACCTATAAACAAACAAATTTAAGATGTTCTAAATCTTGTATTTAGTTAACTTAATTGTTTTGACTTGAGTATATGGTTGTGTGGATGTTGTGAATGTAGTGACTTCTAGGAAGGGAGTAGTACATTGATGAAATGTTATGTGGTGTATTGAGAGTGATTTTGAAAAGACTATCCTGTGAGTTACTAACATCAAACTCATGTAGAGGATGATATGTAGTTGTGAGAGTTGAAGGAGATTCTTATAATTTGGAGCTTCAATATGAAAAAGGATCAGACCTAAAAGATATAAGTAATATACTTGTGTCATACTTGAGAGGGATCGGTATCCCAGTATGAAGTTTATAACTATAGCTCTTGAGATCAAGGAGTGAGTTATGACAAGTGCATAGTATTTGAGTTTGCTCAATACACTCTTCTTTTAGAAGTAAAGTCAAATGTCTATGTTAGAATTGAACCATTAGGGTTGTGTTGTGATGATTAAGTCGTGAGTATTGTATTATAATAGACATTTGATTCTTATTGTTAAATATTGATTTTAAAGTTGATGATGAATTCTGTCTCTAATGTAATTTTAGTTGTTGAACCATATTTATGACAAAAACGAGGAAAGCACGATAAAAGGTGAGATATAAAACTTGTTTATAAAATAATTTTGTATGTTTGATGAAAATGTTGGAATTTTTATTGACTATGAAATTGGTATATGTGGCATTGATTAATTTACATTAGCTTAACTTTTTTCTATTATGGTGTTGTAATCTCCACCGACAATGATTTTATATCATACGTGAACATATGATCATGAAGTGATATTGACGAGAACGAACGAGGTATTGGAGTTTTATTTTGAGTTATTTATGAAAATGTAATTAGAATGTATATTTTGAATTAGAACTTCTTAGAGATGCCAAGTTATATAGGTTCTTTTTGAAAAAAGTTTTAGATAATGTACATATTTGTATGTTTAATGGCCACTACCTGCTACTATATATGTGACGATGAAGTTAATAGTAATTAAATATGCTTATTAGATTGTCCCAATCTACGTGATTTAAATATTTGATAAAACAAAAATATCTCTTTTATAGGTTCCATTACTCAATATACAATCAGTGAATCATATTTATTTCATTTTCAAACATATGAACTTAATTTTTTTACATCCCCCCCCCTCCCACACACACACACACACACACACACACACACACACA
>Ga0214542_1010616_pt1 | contig 13290 bp, 10 predicted proteins | sample CNSS1metaG_FD_160096 | JGI IMG/M metagenome (GOLD analysis project Ga0214542, IMG submission 160096) | Root nodule microbial communities from cowpea collected in UCLA plant growth center, Los Angeles, California, USA - CNSS1 | ecosystem: Host-associated > Plants > Roots > Nodule | place: USA...
TCTTGTTGCAATTGTTGTAGCACAAGATTGGTTGAGAAGTTGAATTTGACTTTGTTACCCCATCCCAAACCTTACAAACTTCATTGGCTTAATGAAGATGGGGATCTCAAAGTTGAACATCAAGTAAAAGTTAAGTTCTCCATTGGGAAATTTAAAGATAAAGTTTTATGTGATGTAATCCCAATGGAAGCTTGCCATATTCTCTTGGGGAGGCCTTGGCAATTTGATCATAAAATCTTACACAATGGCCACACCAATGAGATCACCCTCCAACATCATTCAAAAACTTTTGTGTTGCATCCCCTCACTCCTAGCCAAGTTGCTAGTGATCAAGTTCAAATGCAAGCTAGGAGAGAGGAAGAGAGTTCCAAGAACTCTAATGCTTCTAAAGATTCTAAGGACAAGACAAAGGTAGAGGAAGTTTCTTCTTCTAAGGATGTTGCTCATGAAGTTATTTTAACTCATAAAACTCTTTTGCACACTCTTAATAATGAGCAACCTCCCTTCCTCTTACTTTGTCAAGCAATCCTTACTTGTCTTGAACATCCTTCTCTTAAGGATCTACCTCCTTCCATTCGTGCTCTCCTTCATGAATTTCAAGGTATTTTTCCAAAGGATGGCCCTCATGGACTCCCACCTTTTAGAGGGATTGAGCACCAAATTGATTTTGTCCCAAGGGCAAGTCTTCCTAATAGACCCGCCTATAGGACAAACCCAATTGAGACCAAGGAGATAGAAAATCAAGTGAATGAGTTGTTAGACAAGGGTCTATGAGTGAGGGGATGCAACACAAAAGTTTTTGAATGATGTTGGAGGGTGATCTCATTGGTGTGGCCATTGTGTAAGATTTTATGATCAAATTGCCAAGGCCTCCCCAAGAGAATATGGCAAGCTTCCATTGGGATTACATCACATAAAACTTTATCTTTAAATTTCCCAATGGAGAACTTAACTTTTACTTGATGTTCAACTTTGAGATCCCCATCTTGTGTTGTGCCTGTGTTGTTGGTGCCCTTGAAAGATGGAAAGTGGCGTATGTGCTGTGATTGTAGGCTTATCAACAACATCACCATAAAATATAGGCACCCAATCCCAAGACTAGATGATATGTTGGATGAATTACATGGAGCACAAATATTTTCAAAAGTAGACCTCAAAAGTGGTTATCACCAAATTCGTATTCAAAAAGGTGATGAGTGGAAAACTGCTTTCAAAACAAAATTTGGTCTATATGAATGGTTAGTCATGCCCTTTGGTCTAACCAATGCTCGTAGTACATTCATGCGCCTAATGAATCATGTCTTGCGAGATTGTATAGCCAAGTGTGTTGTTGTCTATTTTGATGACATTTTGGTGTATAGTACAAGTTTTCAGCTTCATGTGGGTCATCTTAGAGTTGTGTTATCTCTTCTCCGAGACCACCAACTCTATGCTAACATTGACAAGTGCACTTTCTGTGTAGAGAGTGTCATCCTTTTGGGATTTGTGGTCAATAAGAGTGGGGTGCATGTTGACCCCGCAAAAATCATGGCCATCCAAGAATAGCCTGTGCCAAAGAATGTTGGGGACATTAGAAGTTTTCATGGATTAGTAAGTTTTTATAGAAGATTTGTCCCCAACTTCTCCACCATTGCTTCACCCCTCAATGAACTTGTTAAGAAAGACATATCTTTTGAGTGGGGTGAAAGACAACAAAAGGCTTTTGATGATATCAAGACTAGGCTTTTGAGTACTTGGAACAATTCCCTTATGTTATCAAGTATAAGAAAGGGAAAGCTAATGTGGTGGCTGATGCACTATCAAGGAGATATACTCTTTTAGCCAAGCTTGGGTCCCAAATTCTTGGATTTGACAACATATGTGAATTGTATATTCATGATCCCTTCTTTGCTACCACTTATCATGATTGTCTCATTAAGTCCCAAGGCGGCTTTTATCTCTCAAATGGACATTTTTTCAAAGAAGGTCGCCTATGTATTCCTCTAGGTTCTCATAGAAAACTTTTGATCAAAGAAATGCATGACGGGGGACTTATGGGTCACTTTGGGGTCGCCAAAACTTTGGCCATGCTTAAAGAGAAATTCTTTTAGCCCCGTATGAAAAGGGAAATACAAAACCATTGCGTTAGTTGTTTGAATTGTTTGCATTGTAAGTTTAGCGCAATGCCTGCAGGTATGTATACTCCTTTGCCTGTTTCTTCCACCCCTTGGGAGGATATAAGTATGGATTTTGTCCTAGGGCTTCCAAGGACTTATAGGGGTGTTGACTCTATATTTGTGGTAGTGGACCGTTTTTCTAAAATGGCACATTTTATACCATGCCACAAAGTAGATGATGCTAGCAACATAGCAAGGTTGTTCTTTAGAGAAGTGGTTCGCCTCCATGGTTTACCCAAAACAATTGTGTCTGATAGGGATGCTAAATTCCTAAGCCATTTTTGGAGGACCTTATGGTCTAGGCTAGGAACAAAACTTTCTTTCTCTACCTCTTGTCACCCACAAACCGATGGGCAAACTAAGGTAGTCAATAAATCCATTTCCACATTGCTTAGGGTTTTGCTTAAGGGGAATCATAAATCTTGGGATGAGTATCTTCCCCACAATAAGAGAGCATTATGAATTGTCAATGAAAAAATGTACTAACTTTCCTCTTATTATTTTATTGCCTATGGACGATTTATTCATCAAAGAGCAATGGCATCAACAATTGAAAGATGAAAGGATACTTAGGGAAGACTTATTCATCAAGCAACAAGGAGATCAACAATGGGAAGACGAAATGATGATAAAAAAAGACACAAGCTTAGAAATATACACTCATGAATTAGCTTGTTTACCCATTTCTAACAAACCCACGGGTGATCAAAGTCATACCTATAATTGGGTTGTTTGTTTAAGCAATATTCCATTTCTTCTCTTTGAGCATTTTATCTTTAATTTAAAATTGTTTGATGATTGGTGCAGGTGGATATTTGATCGTGGATGCAGAACTCCAAAATCTTTTAAAATAAGAGATTGACCTCTTTGAGGATCCAAATCTCATTTTAGTAGAATTTCTATTATTTTATTTTCGATTTGTGTCTTTGATTTATGCTTGTGTTTGTGCATAGGACCTTCTAGAATTCGGGTCGAATTCTCGCCAAACAGGAGAGAATGATAAAGAATCTTCAAGTGAGACAAATTTGAGGTCAAATTCTCTTCAAGAAGGAGGGAATGATAGAGGACTATCTCAAGATTCCATACAAGAAGAACTTGAAGATGAACCTTTACAATTTAAAGGACCTATGACAAGGGCAAGGAACAAGAGGTTGAAAGATCAAAATTATTCAAGGCTCCTAATGTTACAAGCAATATGAAATTAAAAGAATATGAAGATCATGGCTTGAAGCACATTTGGAGGATAATTTTTAGGAAAATTAGTTTATGTTTTTAGACTTTGGGTTTCCTCTTAGAAATTAGTTATGTTCTATATTTTTGGGCTTTGGACTTTCTTTTATAAATTAGTTTATGTTTTAATGTTTTGGGCTTGGGCCATCTTGTAGGGTTCTCAGGTTTTCTTAAACTTATGTGCCTATATATAGAGGTACAAAAAACAATGTAGACATTTTTAGTCATATATTGAATTTAATTTTAATTAAAGAGATAGTTCTCTTTGTTCTTGGGTTAGGCCTCTGATTCTTATCAAAGATTAACATCTTTGTGGCAAATCTTCACTTGACTTATCAATCTGCTAGATTGTGGCGTCCTCCATCTCTATCTTATTCTGCGTTCTTCTCTGATTTATTAGTGTCGTGTCTCTTGAGGATTCAAATTCAGAAACGATCATACTCTTTCCTGGATAGGATCGTATCAAAGTGCAGTTGAAGATCCAACAATATTCGAAGATGCAGCTGAAGCATCTACTATTGGAACTGACTTGGTTAATGATGAAGCAGAAGAGTCAACGACACCAGGTGAAAAATTTTGCTCAGAAGATGAAATTATGAGGATTATTGATGATCCGCTTAACCATTCAAATGCACCTTATGATGCTCAAGTTGAGTTGAAGCCACACACTGCACACATCAAGTTTGTTGATGTGAATGATGCAAATAAGTTTTCAGTGGTTCTCTTTGTTGACATGGCTGCAGAAAAAGAAGACAGGTTGTTGCAACAGGTAAAAAGCTTATATTCAAATTCTTTTGTAATCATTGTTGATAGAAGAGTTAAATTGCATGCATATTTGTTTTCTGTTTTTAATTTTAGTGAAACATTTTAAAAAAATTCAAAAATATGTATTTTTGTTTTTAGTTTTTTATAAAAATAAAAAATTAAAAAAATGGTACAAGCTGATTTGTACTTTGAAAAATTAAAGAAAATAAATTTTGACATATGGCCAGATTGAGCCAGAAGTCATAAAGTTTCTCGTTTCCTCCCCAAAATAAGTCCATGAAGGACAATTATTTTTTAAAATAAGTGTGGGGGAGACAAACTGTAGGTAGGATCTTTCTTTTTTTTTCTGTTTTTCAATTTTTGTTTTTGTTTTCATAAACAAATTATGATTTCTTTTTGAGAAAATTGTGAAAGTATAAACTTTTTACTAAGTGAAACTTTTAAACAATATGTCTCAAAATAAATCCACCAAAAATATTTCCCTGCTTTCAATAAAACATATTGACATTGGATTCTGGGATTTGATTCAGTAATTGGGATGATCATAATTCAGGAAAATTAAAAGTCATGTTGATATGAGTGGATTATTTCTATGATTTCCTAATTGAGTTGATTTGAGAATTTCTTGATTAAATCTTTTGTGAACGAGTTTTGACCTTGTGAGTCTTGAGCCTTAATGCAAAGGATGGACTGTCATGTGCCATTCCTATTTTTTCTTAAGTGACTTGCTCATGTTTGTTTATACTCAAATGTTTAGCTTAACTCTTTTGTTTTGCTTCTTAGGTGAATATGCATGATTTGATATGACCGAGGCATTTCTTGTTTTTATCTACCTAGCCAAATAAGCCCACCTTGATATTAATCCACTGGTAGCCCTTTTGAGCTTTTAAACCTTTTTTTCTTGTTTTAAGCCTATTGCATAACCTTGAAAAGAAAAAGACCATATTCTACCTTAGGAAGAAAGAAGGAGCTAATGGATTGTGTTCAGAATTGGTTGAGGAATAAAGTGTGTGGGTGAGTGCCTCACCCACAAATTAATAAAAATGGAAAAAGGAAAAATTGTTGATGAAATAATGTGGAAATGAAAAAAATAATTTCTTTCTGAAAAAAAGGAGAGCGAGAAAGCAATAAACAAAAAGAAGTTATTTTTGAAATTATGCTCCATTATTCTTCCTACATTACTATTTCAAAAACCCAAAAATCCTAAATTGTTTCCTACCTTTGCCTTGGCCCCATTATAACTTGTAAAAAAGTCCTCATGATCTTTGAATGCATATGTTTCTGAAAGTTTGTGAATATTAGAGTCTTGTTATGTATTATGAGTGTTTACTTGCATGAGTATATTGAGTGAAAACACAAGCCAAAAACACTTGAGAAAATTTTGGTGAAAAAATACACATATAACTTGAGTGCTTTCTTTCATAATTGTTTGTCTTGTGAATTCCAAAGATTAACTCAAGTGTGAAAAATAGAACTTTTCCGTTTGTATATGCATGATAACTTGATTTCTAGAGTATTGATTTGTCTCCAGTGATGTTCATTCCTTTGATCTAGTGTTGATGTGAAATAAAATACCTCATAACAAGTTTTGATCCAAGGATTGCAAAAGGATAAGTGTGTGGGTATGATGAGTGCGTATTTTTGCCCTCATTCAATGTTTAATTCTAGGTATTTAATTGAATTTGTGTGCTTAAAGATTGATTAAATTGGGATTTCCTATAATTGGGTTTATTGAGCATGAGATACAAAAACATGTTAGAAAATAGCTTTTCAGTTGCATAAATGTTCTTTGGATATTTTGAGGTGTGTTAGTGCAGTTGCAGCTAAGTCGAGCTCATGGAGGTGTGGAAATAAATTGACTAAAGCTTCACGACACCTTAAAGATAAATCAAAGAATAAGAAATTATCAAAATCACAAAAATCCAAGCCAAGCATTGCATGAAGACGGCAAGAAAAGCATGAAAAAGTGAAGAAGTTTGGCTAAACCAAGAAGAGAGCGACAAAAAAATTGGACCTTATTTTATTTAGATATTTTATTTGATATTATATTATTTAATTATATCATAAAATATTAAAAGATATTAACTACCAAACAAATATATCTTGAAGATATTGGATTATTTCGAAGATAATTTGAGGAGATTGCAAAGGGTTGATTTGGAAAATTAATACAAATATTAATTGGTGATAATTTATCGTATATCTTTAATTAGTTAATTAATTTAATTATATTAGATATTGATATTATCAACCAACTATATTTGTCAAATAGTCTATATCTCTCCAAATATTTTTAAAATAACTATAAAGACAAATGATATTTATCTTTATTTTAAAATATATTTGAGAGGTTTTAGCAACTGAAAAGCCCAATCCAATTCCTATATATAGAGACCAAGGGAGAAGCAAAAATAAACAAAAAGGCTCGGCACATCGGAATTTAGGAACCCTTAGGGGGGCCTAATTTCTTTCTCTTTCTTTTCTTCTTTCTTCTTCTATTTTTATTTTATTTTGTATTTCATGGAGTGCTAAATTTCTTGGGTTGATTCCATTGTAATTTCATTATGGATTCTGAGGTTAGAATGAAATAATTTCTTTGTTCTTTTTATTATTTTTGCGGTTTTCATTTATCTATATGCATGTTGACCATATGAGTCCAAGAGTTTTAAAATTGAATTGAGACTTTACTTTGATTTTATTTAGAAACTTTCATGTGATTAAATGAGTTTTTACCAATAATTGAGACTTTACTTTGGTTAAAGGTATTTACTCTAACTAAAATTAATCGAGACTTTACTTTGATTAATTAAAATTTTTATTTGATGAGGAGATAAAAGAATAGACATGATTAGGCATAGTAAAATTTGATTGAAACTGTACTTTGGTTGAATTTACTATGGATAATCTAAAAGTTCTAACTTTTAATTGAGACTATACTTTGGTTAAAAGTGAGAACGCCAACAAATTATTTGAGACTTTGCATTGATTAATTTGTAAATCTAAAACAATAATTAATTGAGCAATAATCTTTACATAACTAATGATGAATCAATTTTGAAAAAGCAATGGAATCAATCTATTTTCTTTACTATTGTTTTTATTTCTTTTTATCTTTTCTATTTCTTTCTTTTTTATTTTAATCGTCCTATATTTTTATTATTTTATTTGACTAACATTTTTGTATAGTTTTTATAAGAACTAATTTGTTAGAAATCAATTCCATGTTCGTTGGGAGACGACTTTGAGTTACTTTACCCTTTCTATTTTGTTAACTACTTTCTTAACAATATTGAAGTTGTTATAGATAAGTAGTATTAATTTGATTGCGTCAACGTCAGGCGCTATACTAGTAGCGTACCAACTACTGTTTTAGCACCCCAAACCAGATTATCATGCAATCCATTAAATACTCCAAAGGTATCATTGCACTCTCATTCATTAGAGTCTTTTTCTTGGTTCCCTAGTACTCCACAAGTGATTCCATTACCTATAATTCCCATTCTCAATCTCATAATCAAGACCTAGGATTTACCAAGTTTTCCATCATTATCCAATGACTCAACCTAGCTTATAATGATGCTTGATAACGCTGTCGTTGACGCGATCAAATTAATACTACTAAACTATAGCAACGTCAGTATTGCTAAGATAGTAGTCAACAAAATAGAAAGGGTAAAGTAACCCAAAGTCGTCTCCCAATGAACACGGAATTGATTTTTAACAAGTTAGTTCTTATAAAATCTATACAAAATGGTTAGTCAAATAAAATAATATAAACATGAGAGATAAAGATAAAAAGATAAAATAAGATATAAACAATAGTAAAGAAAAATATGTCGATTCCACAACTTTTTCAAAATAGGATTCATCATTGGTTTCCAAAAGATTAATGTTATTGATTTCTTGTTTAAGACTTCAAATTAATCAATGTAACTTCTCAACTAATTTGTTGGCATCCTTACTTTCAACCAAAGTAACTTCTCAATTAAATATTACTCATCCTAATCATATCCATTCTTTTACCTCTTATATCTAGTAAAAAGCTAATTAACCAAAGTAACTTCTTGATTAATTCTAATCTAAGTTTTCACCTTTAATCAAAGTAACTTCACAATTATTAGCAAAAACTCATGCAATCATATGAAAGTTTCTAAAATTAATCAAAGTAACTTCTCAATTAAAATTGAAAAACCCTTGAACTCATACGATTGTAATGTTATGTAGATTTAACACCGTGCTAACTTGCTACAATGTAAAAATCATTACTTTTACTAAATTAAGAACCAAAAGACATAAATGAAAATAAATCTCAACAAGAATCAAAAGAACAAACAAATTAATTAATCTAACCTCATAATTCAATTAAGAAACTACAATGGAATCAACCCAAGAAGTTCATCCATAAAATACAAAATAAAATAAAAATACAAAGAAAAATATAGAGAAAAAGGAAACGAAATTAAGCCCCACTAAGGGTTCCAAAACTCAGAAGTCCCGAGCTTCTTTTTTTCTCCTCCCTTGGTCTCTTTATATAGGACTTGGACTACGCTTTTTGGTTGCTAAAACCTCTCAAATATCTTTTAAAATAAAGATAAAGATAAATATTCAAAGATATTTGGAGAGATATATATTATTTGACAAATATAGTTGGTTAATAATTTATGATATAATTAAATTAATTAATTATTTAAAGATATCTGATAAATTATCACAAATTATATTTGCATTAATTTTCTCAATAAGCCATTTTTAATTTTGTAGTCCAAATTTGCAGAGACAACAAAAAATATCAATATTTGTAGTTAAACCCCTATCGTTTGACCAGTCTTTGACCAGATTTGAACATTTGACCAAATTTGACCAACTTTGACCCATTGACTACCCTATTAGAGACTGACACGCGACAAATTGCTTTCTCTCCAGAATTAGGGTTTTGCTGCCGCAGGTGCATTTGTGGTGGCTGCTGCGTTGCATTTTTCGGCAAGGCTACTGCGTTCTCCATTGATGGCACAATAGTTTCAGGTTTGTGTGGCTTCCATGGTTGAACTGTAGAAAGTGCGTATTGTGCACGAACTTGTTCAGTTGTAGTGATGAAGTTGCGTTTTCTTCTCTAGCGAAGGTTGTAGTAGTGAGCGCGGTGCAACTACGATGGAGATGCTTGGATGACTGTTGTGCTCTCCGTGCAGGTTCGCGTTTTCAGACTGTTTTCACTGCTATTGATGAAGGCGTGAACAACCATGACACCTCCATAGAAACTCCCTCAAGAAGGATCACTAAAAGCATGTCTAGAGGGGAGCCTTCTATTCCATCACCTTTATCTTTGTTTTGCATTACTTTAGTTTGAATTCCCTTATATTGGTTTTTAGTTGACTTATTTTGGTTGACTTGTTGACTTTCACCCAAAGTTGACCTTTAATCAAGATTAGCTTAACTTAAACCAACATGCTAATCTTTGTTTTTCTTATTTTTGCAGGTAATTAAAAGAAAGTAGAGCATGCTAGGTGGCACATGGTGATTGAAGCATATGGATGATGTGGAAGAGAGAGGAAAACAAAAAGCAAAAAGTAAAATCAAAAGTAGACATGTACCTTGTCTCCTTTTGCCTTTTTGGTTTATTCCTTTGAAGGATACTTGGTCTCCTTCTTCTTTTGGCTTAGAATACTCATGGGAATGCATCCACCAACTAAGTGCTCTCCTTTTGGTCGTGTGGTACTCTAGCTTAGGAAATTAGGGTTTGCTAGTTAGTCCATTTCATGTTATGTTTTTGCTAAAGGACCCCTATGAACTTCTATTTAAAGGGGGTTCCTTGTCTTGTAAAAGGGTTGATCATTTAAAATTATAAACTTGTGTTTCAACCATCAAAAATCGTGAGCTCTCCTTCCATGAAGTGAACTCACCTTTGCCTTATCTTGCTTGCAAGTGGCGACACCATAACTCATCTCTAGGATTTGGTTGGCTTAGATCCCCTTCTATGATTGGCGTGCTTCATCCATTGCACCAATTTCTATGCTTTCCATTTTACTTGTTTCTTCTTTCATTTTGTTCTTTAAATGTTTCTAAATTTGTGTGATATTTGAACTTGAATCCAACTCTCTTCTTCCTTTCATGAACTTGAGAAATGAACCTTCACAACTAGATAACTTGCTATCTTAATGTCCTGTGGGAATTTTCAAAAAGCTTTCTTAAACAACTTCACCATATTCATAAATCTAAAGGAAAATAAGATAATCCTTCATCAATTGTTGTATGAGTCAATGGTGGAGGTGCAGTGGCTACGGAGCATTGATGGCTCATAGATCTGGTGGTACTGCAACGTGTGGGTGATTCATGGCTACCAGCGACTTTGTTGCACTTTGAAACGTAGCTGCAATGGTGATTGTTGTGTGCTGGTTTACTCTCGCTGGTCACGACGTTGTGCGAGGCTGGAGGCGGCTACATGTGCGTGATGATGGAAAATAATATGCAACATGTTGGAGGCTCCACGTTTCTGGTTTAGATTCGTGAAGGATGCGGATCCATGGCTGACGATGATGCTCATCAATGGTGTGGAGAATGCAGGCGCGATGGAAGCTCGCAGCAGTGTTATAGTTGTGTATGGCAGCTCTAGTTCGTGGTGAACTTCATGCGCGGTGGCTAGACTGCGCGGTAATGGTGGTTTCCATGGTTGCCTAGGGTTCTGATGGGAGAGATGGCTAGGGTTGAAGACGATGACGTGACAGCCTTCCATTGGACAACTTGTTAGTGTAAGGATTGTTGCCATGTGGGATGTTTTAATTGGACAGATTTAAAAAGTGGAGATTGCCACATGGCATGATCTTAGTACATCTAGTTTAAGAGAGAAAAGAGGGATGAAAATAGACAAAGTTAGGGGTGTAGAAGTAGTTTTTTTGTAACCCATTTGGAATAGAGGAGTGTGTAAAATAAAAACTGGGGATGCATAAGTGATTTTTTCGAAACTTGCTAATTTCAGTCTTATTTAAAGGTGGTTTATAACTTCAGCTGAATCTTAACTTCAGCTGCATCAATAAACGTTAAAATATCCAAAAATAATTTATGCAGCAAAAAATCACTTTTTAACACATTATCACACAACCTCAAACAACCTAATTATCATAACTGTCAATTAAATCACTCTTTAAGCACACAAATTCAATTAAATACCCAAAATTAATCATTGAATGAGGGCAAAAATACGCACTCATCAATGCCACACAGTACAGTACCTCATAGTACACAACCTGCCTAAATCACATTTCAATAGTAATACACATTCCACTCAATTAGCTTCCAATCCCTACTAGTCAATTCCTAATTAATACATTAACCCACTCAGGCATGACTATCTCTTGTCCCAATTGTACACCTCCAAGCAATTCTATGCTTTTCAAAACCTCCAACTTATAATTAGAATGAACATTCTCCCTTTCTTTCATTAACGTTTGATGGAGGCGTGGTTCGGGATTGTCATAGCAGTTGATGGAATTATGCCCAAGACCTTTAGAGAGATCTCGGATTAGCTTTGGATCGTAGAATAGGAACTCTTTCATAATTTTTGTAATGTTTTTTTTTTGGCTTTATCGAACCTTTAATTATGTTGGGTTTTTTGGTGTTTCGGCCCGTAGTATATAAGCCCTTGTGAGACACATTTGTAGGGATATTTGAGTTATATGAAAATTTAAGTTTTCTCTCAAGTCTCGAGGTTCTCCTCATAACCACCGATCCTTATCTTTGAATTTCCAATTCAAAGTGGCGGATCTTCCTCACTTATATTGCAATCTCCTCCAAGTGGCATGAATTCCTCCTATTCTGCAACTCCATTGATTCAACGTCCTCTGTCTTCCCCTTCGTCGATTTTCGTTCTAGGGTTTTTTTACCCATTTTTGTCCAAGATGTTTTCCATCCCCAAATCCCTGACGATCCTACATCATTTGGTAATCAGAGTTCGGTTGATTCTCGTTTAATTCGTTTCAGATTTGTCGTTCTTCTTTTATTCGCGTTTTGAGTTCTGCCATAGTGTTCTCACTATCATGTGTTGGAGGTTCATATTCATTTGCTCTTTGTGTGGCTTTTGAATCGCTTATTGGAAATGATTTGTTATCCATAGCGACATTTTTTTGTGACCTTGTTACTCTAACAATTCGTAAACGGAAGTCTTGTGCAGCGAACTCTGAACCGTAGATAGGATGATGAATTGCAATTGGTGTGTTGGACGAGTGAGAGAGCTTCCTACGTAGGGGTGTTATGTTGGACTTGGGCTTAGGTTTTCATATGCTTTTAGTTCACACATACCAGGTGTTTGCGAAAATTGTGCAGTGAAGGATTTTATTTGGAACAAAGTCGTGTTCCTTGGTTAATTTGGTGTTAATTTGGTGTGAAAGTTACTATTGAGGATTGAAGTGGTGGTGTTGGAAACGTAATTTTGTTTTGAAGCTTCTCAGATTGTGGAAACTCTAAGCAAAGTGGTCCAACTACAAAATTTGATGGTTGGAGCAGACCATTTTGACCAAAATAGAGCCAACCATTTCTAGTTCATTTTTTATAGCAGATTTTGAAGTGAATGTTGGTGTAGCTTGTAACACCCCAATTTTGGGATGTCACAAAGAGTTAGAAAATGAATACGTTTAGCGAAAAAAGGATTGTCATTAAAAATGTACTAATAAAAACTTTTAATTTAATTTAAATTACACAGTTCACACCGTCACTTTGTAAAAAACTTCCAATAACATTTGCAATAAAAGAAAATTACATAATTTATAGTATATAATTTAAAACTCCCGAGTACACCCCAGCCTCTCGTCAATCTACTACATGCCAAGATTATCTGCAATATCATATGCTCCTGTATAAAACACACGTTATACGATCATCGCACACAAACAAACAAATAGGGGTAAGCTAACCATAACCAATGGTATTCATAAAAGAAATTCATAAATAAAACTTGTCTAATAATACTCAACGTCGCATTCAGGTAACACGAAAACTTTATCATCACAATTGATGAGTGCGTATTTTTTGCCCTCATTCAGTGTTTAATACTGGGTATTTAATTGAATTTATGTGCTTAAAGAGTGATTTAATTGATAATTATGATAATTAGGTTGTTTGAGCTTGTGCGATAAAAATGTCTTAAAAAGTG